>UEXT01000343.1_pt1 | contig 11915 bp, 11 predicted proteins | sample 4301081 | NCBI WGS metagenome assembly UEXT01 (sample SAMEA4773177, study PRJEB27434) | metagenome | biome: 2259; feature: agricultural soil; material: soil | place: USA | collected 2014-09 | depth 0.25 m
GAATGGCATACCTGTCCGGAGGACGGCCGGATCAACGCGTCAAATCCGTGCTCGGAATACATGTTCCTCGACGATACCGCGTGCAATCTGGCCTCGATTAATCTGGCAGAGTTTTTTACTTCTGATGGCCGTTTTGAGTTGGAAAATTTCCGGCATGCCGTGCGCCTCTGGACAGTCGTGTTGGAAATCAGCGTATTGATGGCCTCATTCCCCAGCCGCTCGATTGCGGAGAAAAGTTACCACTTCCGAACACTCGGGCTTGGGTATGCCAACTTGGGCACTGTTCTGATGCGACAAGGGATTCCTTATGATTCTCCCAAAGCACTGGCGATCTGCGGTGCCTTGAGTGCGATCATGACCGGTGAATCCTACGCGGCATCGGCTGAAATGGCGGCGGAGCTCTGGTCATATCCAGGCTATGCGAAGAATCGTGATGCCATGCTGCGGGTGATCCGGAACCATCGTCGAGCCGCCTACAATGCTCCTGCCGAGGAATATGAAGGCTTGACGATCAAACCGATGGGCATTCAAGCGGAACATTGTCCGCCGGAACTGTTACTTGCTGCCAGGCGGGCTTGGGATCGCGCCTTGGAACTTGGCACGGCCTATGGGTTCCGAAACGCGCAAGTTTCGGTGATTGCACCAACTGGCACGATTGGTTTGGTCATGGACTGTGATACCACCGGCATCGAACCGGATTTTGCGCTGGTGAAATTCAAAAAGTTGGCGGGTGGTGGATATTTCAAAATCATCAACCAGAGTCTGCCACCGGCGTTGGCATCCATGGGTTATGAGGAGCCTCAGATTCGCGACATCGTGAGCTACTGTGTTGGGCACCAGACCTTACAAGGCGCACCGTTTATTAACCATGAGACCCTGCGACAGAAAGGATTCGACGACGCCGCTCTTGCTCGCATGGAAAGCGGGCTGGCACAAGCGTTCGAAATTCAATTTGCGTTCAATAAATATACCCTGGGCGAGGATTTCTGCCGAGGGAAGCTCGGATTAACCGATGTGCAACTGAATGAGTCCAACTTCAATATGCTGAAGGCACTAGGGTTCACGCAGGAGGAAGTCGCTGCGGCGAACGACTATTGTTGCGGAACGATGACGGTCGAAGGTGCACCGCATCTCAAAGCCGAAGATCTGCCTGTGTTCGACTGTGCGAATCGCTGCGGCCGCATTGGCCAGCGATACATTCCCGTAGATGCTCATATCCGAATGATGGCTGCCGCACAGCCGTTCATTAGCGGCGCAATCAGCAAGACCATCAACATGCCGGCAGATGCCACACTGGAAGATGTAAAGTCGGCGTATCTCTTTGCCTGGAAATCCATGGTGAAAGCTGTTGCGTTGTATCGCGATGGGTCAAAATTGAGTCAGCCATTATCTGCATCAATCGACAGCGGAAAGGCTGCGGAAGCTGTTCCTGAAGTGCTTGCTGCTGCAGAAAAGATTACGGAACGGGTTCTGGTTAGATACTTGGCCAAACGCCGACCGCTTCCAACCCGACGCAACGGCTATACGCAGAAGGCGGTCATTGGTGGACATAAGCTCTATCTCCGTACCGGTGAATATGAAGACGGGACGGTGGGTGAAATCTTTTTAGACATGCACAAGGAAGGTGCAGCCTTCCGCAGCTTGATGAATTGCTTTGCGATTGCGATTTCCCTTGGGCTTCAACACGGTGTGCCGCTCGAAGAATTCGTTGAGGCCTTCGTGTTTACGCGATTTGAGCCCAACGGCCCGGTGAAGCTCAACGATCGGATCAAGATGTCGACCTCGATCATTGACTATATTTTCCGTGAACTGGCGGTGACCTATCTGGATCGTTTTGATCTCGCGCAGGTCCAAGAAGAAGATCTGCGGATGGATTCGATGAAAAAGGACGAGCAAGATCCCGAATGCGTGGAGGAAGAAGCCACTCCGGAGACCCTAGCATCGGCATCGATCAGTACCGATCTGTTCCCGTCTAGACAGAATGTGACGTCCCGACACCAGGGAAATGGCCATGGACACGGGAACGGCAACGTTGCGCACAAGGTCGAAATCAAGCGGGAAACGGTGACGCTTACAGCAGTCCAGATTGCCCGTCAAAAGGGATATGAAGGGGATCCCTGCGCAGAGTGTAAGCAGTTCACGATGGTGCGGAACGGCACCTGTCTCAAATGCGATACCTGCGGCGCGACAAGCGGATGCTCCTAGGGTTCATCCAATGAAAGCATTTGTCACACGGGAACTCGATTTGAGGAAAGAGCGACGTTCTTGACAGGATAATCCATCATTCCGGCATAGCTAAGAGGGTTACTTATGAGCACGACAATTCGCGAACGTGGCATTGAAACACTCCACGACCAAGTTGTCAGCCTGGTGGCTCAGCGATGGGCGCAAGCTTTTCATTGCCGGGTCACGATTAAGACAAGTATTGACCAAAATCCTTGGGCTGATCCGAATCAGCAATGCGACATCGTTGGCTGGTATGTGACTTCAGGCGGAAATAGTATGGAATGGATGGCTGAAGTCGAAACAGCTGAGTCGCTTGTGAATGCCGAGACCAAGACCCGCTGGCACAAGACAGTGGTGCGAGGCGTTCCGATCTACCTATTGGTACCCCGCGGGCAGAAGGAGATGGCCCAGAAGATTGCCCACGAAGCCGAGGTGTCGTTCACATGCATCTATGAGTACTCGTTTCTCAACGACGCTTGTCATGTGGTATAAGCTTCCCGCGTTCGCCTCACGAGGTCCCGTTGGACTGGAATAGAGGAATATTATTATGATGAATTTTAGGAGACTGACAGCGCAATTGGCGTCCCACCCATCGAATAACACGGGGAGGAGACAAGGTCCAGAGCATATGAGCGGTAGACAGCGTACCTTGTTTGTCTACCATTCGTCGTTGCAGATTCTTGTAGCATTCGATAGAATCGCAGACCGTTAAACTTGAAGAATCGTGACTTTTCAAACTCAATGAGCTTTCTTGACCGGAGTTCTGTCGATGCCGACAACGACCCAATTGCTGATTAGTGGTCAAAGCAAGCCCGGTGTCATCGCCCAAGTGGCGTCCGTGCTGGGGGAAGCAGGGGTAAACATCAAGGCATTTTCTGCTCCTGAAGTCACGGGGACCGGAAAGCTACGGCTTCTTGTAGCGGATCTCGATGGAGCCAGGGCTGCATTAAAAGCTGCGAAAATCAAGTTTTCCGAAGAGACGGCACTGCTGCTGAGCTTGGAGAATAAGCCTGGAGCCTTGAAAGAAGTGGCCGATCTCTTAACCAAAGCGCGAATTAACATTAAGTGTGGCTATTGCACGCCCTCGCGTGAAGGCAAACGGGCAATCGTTGTCCTCACGGTTTCCAGCACAGAAAAGGCCCTCACCGTCCTCCGCGATCAGTCACTTGACGAATTCTGACCACGTGGAAAGGACCCCCGTCGTGGTCTGGTCCCGCCCATTGGTCCTAGCCCTCCTGACGGGCAGTAGTTACCTGCTGGTGTCCTGTGGAGGAGCGGCTCCTCGTCCGACTTATTTCGCCGGTTACCCCGTTGGGTATGTCGAAAGAGGAGTTGCATCTTGGTATGGTCCAGGGTTCCAAGGAAACAAAACTGCCAACGGCGAGCGGTATGACATGTACAAGCTTACTGCCGCCCATCGCACGCTCCCCTTGGGCTCGGTGGCTGTCGTCCGATCCTTGAGTACGGGAAAGCATGTCACGGTTCGTATCAATGATCGTGGTCCTTTCGCCAAGGGTCGTATCCTCGATTTATCGCTTGCCGGAGCCCATGCATTGGGCATGACAGGGGTAGGAACCGATCAGATAGAACTACGTGTGGTCGGGTACCAAGGTCGTACGGCGGATATGGGGGTTCTGAGGATCCAGGTCGGTTCCTTTGTCGATCATCAGAACGCTGTCAAACTGTTAGAGCGGCTAAGAGCCAGCTACCGTGGGGGGCGGATTCTCATGATCGAGCTTCCGGAGGGACGTCGTTACCGTGTTCAGGTAGGGGAGTTCGAAACAGAGGCTCAAGCCCAAGCTGCGGCAGCTCGGCTTGAATCTTCTTTGGATATCCAGCCCTTCGTCGTCAGAGACGATACCTAGATGGATATGAGCGTGGAATTTTCCTTGATTTTTTCACGACATGCATCACAACCATTTGATTTGTTGGACAGTTTTGATGATCTGCTTGCTGGCTGTGCCCTCCTATGATAAATGTATTCTCCTGTACATAGAGCTAGGTCTCTAGCCCGCTGCCACTGTGAGCGGGTGGATTGGCTCCATGGCATGTCCAGATGACTGAAGAATCGGGTTCTCCAAGCCATACGTGTCTTAATGCACCGGCTCCACCGGTCGACCGTCCTTAATTCTAGACTCATATGATTGATATCCTCATCCTCCTTGGCCTTATTGTTCTTTCCGCCGTCATCTCAACGGCTGAAATCGGCTTTTTCGCAGTTAATGAGACGAAGCTGCGCGCTCTCGCCCTGAATGGAAGCAAGCGCGCCAAAATGGCCCTCCAGCTCAGGAGTGACCCTCAAAAACTCCTATCGACTATTCTAGTCGGGGATCGGCTCGTGGCAACAGCCACTCCGATGTATGCCACCTTCCTCACGCTCAACACGTTTGGGGGGGAACGAACTTTTTTTAGCGATACGGTCGCTGTCGCGGTTGGGCTATTGACCTTTGTGCTCCTGGTTTCGGTGGACGTCATTCCAAAAACTTTAGCAGCGAAATTTGCCGTTCCTGTGACCCTCAGCATGTCCTATCCTGTCTTTGGGGTGCAGCTGATTCTGAAACCGATCTTGGCTGTCATGGTGCCGCTAATTCATAAGCTGACGGGAGGGAAGGGATTGACCTTGCCATTCGTAACCGAAGAAGAGCTTAAGATCATGTTGGATGAGGGGGGGAGAGCCGGGGCGATCGAGTTCGAAAAAGTTAAAATGATCAAGAACGTGTTCCAGCTCAAAGACATCACGGCCGAAGACGCAATGACGCCTCGGCTGTACGTCTTTTCCTTGGATGGGAACCTCCACCTCAAGGAAGCGCAAGAGCTTCTCTATAATTCAAAGTACTCGCGCATTCCCGTTTATGACGGAACGGTAGATAACATCACCGGGATTCTTTATAAGACCCGTGCGCTCACAGAATTGTCGAAAGGCCGGTTGGACGTGGCACTGAAAGATATCGCCAATCCGGCTTTGTTTGTTCCGGCAGGAAAAACAGCCGACGACCTCATGAAACAATTCCAACAGGAAAAACGTCACATGGCGGTGGTCGTAAACGAGTTCGGCGGGTTCATGGGAATCGTGACGCTCGAAGATCTCCTGGAAGAGGTAGTTGGTGAGATCATGGACGAGACGGACATTACAGAAGAGCTAATTAAGCGACTTGGAAAGAATCAGATCCTGGTTCACGGACGGACCGAAGTCCACAAGATCAACGAATTCTTGAAGGTGGATCTAGGTGATGAGGCGGTGACGATCAGCGGGCTGATTCAAGAACAGTTGGGCCGAATTCCGAAAGTTGGGGAGGAGCTTAAGCTCGGGAATTGCCGAATTCTGATCCATGAAGCGGATCCGCGTTCCATTCGCAGTGTTCAAATAGTCCGCGAAGAAAAACTCCCGACCACTATTGAAGCTCCCAATCTCAATCTGGTCAGTTAGATCGGTGTTCGGCCTGCGCCATCAGGGTCGTAAAATCATCCTCTGACAGAATGGATACTCCAAGCTTCGTAGCCTGATCAAGTTTGGAACCCGGATCTCTACCCGCTACCACATATGAGGTTTTCCGAGTTACCGTCGAGCTGACGGTTCCCCCCTGGTCTTCTACCAACCGTGCGGCCTCATCACGGGTCAACCGCTCGAGGCCTCCCGTAAAGACGAACGTCTTTCCACTCAATGGCATTGCCGGAGCAGCTCGCTCTTGCGCGATCGGGCTGATGGTCACGCCATTGGCGCACAACCGCTCTATGACGAGGCGGTTTCGCTCTTCTGCAAAAAACGAATACAGACTCGCGGAGATTTCAGGACCGATCTCGCAGACTTCTTGAAGTCGTTCCGTATCAATCGTCATGAGGTCTTGCAAAGTATGAAACTTTCGAGCCAGAACTTTGGCCACGTGCTGGCCGACTTGCCGGATACCGAGTCCCATCAAGAAACGATCCAATGTAACGAGTTTACTTCGTTCGATGGCGTTGAGCAGCAGTGTGGCCGATCGATCGGCAAACCCTTCTAAGCTCAGCAATTGCTCCTTGGTCAATCCGTAGAGATCAGCCAGGGAGCGGACCAGTCCTCGATCAACAAGTTGAGCCACGGTCTTCCGTCCTAATCCATCGATGTTCATTGCAGCTTTCGAGGCGAAGTGCTCAATCGCTCCCTTGAGCTGCGCTGGACAGACAGTCTGACCGGTACAATAGAAGTAGGCCCCTTCTCGTGCCACGGTCGATCCACATACTGGACAGTGTGTCGGCATGACAAATGGTTCAGCGCGCCGCTGATCGGAGACCGGCACACGTTCCACGATCGCAGGAATCACATCGCCCGCTCGTTCGACTTTCACGGTGTCGCCGATTCGGATATCTTTTCTGGCGACTTCGTCTGCATTGTGTAGCGTCGCGCGACTGATGGTCACACCACCGACTTCGACCGGCTTCAGCAAGGCGAGGGGCGTAAGAGTCCCAGTACGCCCGACCGACACCACAATGTCCTGAATCAGCGTGATCTCTTTGCGAGGGGTGAATTTATACGCAATGGCCCACCGTGGACTTCGGGACTTCATGCCTAATCGCTGTTGCCACTCCCGCCGATTCACCTTCACCACCACACCATCGATTTCATACGGGAGGGTGTCACGCATAGCTTCAGTTTCGTGATGGAACCTCACGACTTGGTCAATCGATTGACACAGCCGTCTATGGGACGAAACCGGCAGTCCCCAGCGGGACAACGCCTCCAATTCGTCCCAATGCGTCGGCAGTTGGGAATCGGACGATACCATCACTTCATAGCAGGCGATAGCTAGCGGCCGTTGCGCTGTCACACTCGAATCCAGCTGTCGTAAGGAGCCGGATGCTGCGTTACGTGGATTGGCGAATGCCTCTCCGTCTCGTTCGATGATGCGGCGGTTCAATGCCTGAAAATCATCCAATCGCATGTAGACCTCTCCACGCACAACCAAATGGGCGGGAAAACCCGAGAGAGGTTGGAGCTGGAGGGGGAGTGACCGGATCGTTCGGAGATTGACGGTCACTTCCTCTCCCGTGGTTCCATCGCCTCTCGTAGCACCTCGTGTAAACAGGCCGTGGTCGTATACGAGTTCAACCGACAGCCCGTCAAATTTCGGCTCGGCGGTGTATTCAACCGAAGAAACATCGAGTTCTCTTTTCATACGGTGATCGAAGGCCATGACATCGGCTGAATCAATGATTGAATCCAGGCTTAACATGGGTTGTTCATGTGATACCTTAATGAGCTCGTCCAATGGAGGGGCACCGACGCGTTGTGTGGGAGAATCCGGAGTTATAAGGTCCGGATTCGCTTGTTCAAGTTCGGCTAGTTCTCGAAACAGACGGTCGTACTCGGCGTCCGAGATCTCCGGTCGGTCCTTCACGTAGTAGAGGTAATCATGTCGCTGGATAGCCTGACGCAAGGCGGCGATACGGGAGAGAATGTCGGAGGTCGCCATCAGGAAAGAACCTCGGTCGCTGGGACCGTAGCATAGGGTTAGGAAGTCGGTCAAACGGTCGAAAACAGGCTCATTCGCTTTGACTTTCGCAGCGTTAGACTCTATCCTATTCAGTCCCCGGTAAGGTGCCTGCTTTGCCCAGCAGCCAGTGTGTTCTCCGAGCTGCTTAGGGGACAGAAACCCAATTCTGTGGAAAGAGTTATTCATGACGGAGGAGGGAGGGAGAATGATTGTGAACCCAAAAGTGGTCAACTACACCGTTATGGTATTCGTCGGAGGCCTCGTGCTCAGTGGGTGTGTGCTCAGTGAAAAATACGAGGCAGAGAAAGCCAGGAGTCTCAACTTCCAGCGGTTATTAGCTCAAGAGGAAAAACGTACCAGCGAGCTCGACAGCGAAGTCAAACGGACCAAGAGGGAATTGTCGGAATACGAAGCCCGGAATCGCGAATTAACCGCTCAGGTCCAAGCAGTGAGGGAACAGATGAGTCGCGTGCAGGAAGAGGCCGAAGCGATGAAAGAAGCTGCATTGCTTGAGCGAAAAGCCAAAACCGACTTGAAACGATCATCAGCAGCCTCAGCACGAATGACCAAGCCCGATGCAAGTCTGGAAGGCACAGAGTTCTCAGGAGCCTTCACGGGAACACCATCGGATACCAAAGAGACGGCTGAGTTAGGGTCCGCAGACACAACGCCAGAGATGAAGACCGGTAGTATTATCCATGTGGTCAAGCCAGGGGAAACACTCTATCGCATCAGTCGGCGATATGGGGTCAGTGTCGATAAGATCAAGAAATGGAACAAATTGCCGGATGAGATCATTGAAGTTGGGCAAAAACTCATTGTAGGTCAGGAGTAAAGAAAGAGGACGATCACGTGCCAACACCACAGTATTCGCTGAGCCTGGACCAGTTTCGCCGTTGCGCCCATGAGGGGAATCTGATCCCCCTCTATCGGGAGATTCTGGCGGACTATGAGACGCCGGTCTCGGCCTTCGCCAAGATTGATCATGGCCCGTCTGCGTATTTGCTGGAGAGCGTCGAGGGCGGGGAAAAATGGGCGCGGTATTCTTTTTTGGGAGGAGGGGCACCTGTCGTCCTGTACGAAGATGACGGGGACCTGATCCTTCTCCGAGGAAAATTGAAAAAGCGCATCCTCAGCCTTGGCCAGCCACTCGAGCGTCTGCGAGAGTTGATGGAAGGCTACCGGCCGGTCATTCTACCGGATCTTCCCCGGTTTGTGGGCGGGGCTGTGGGCTATCTCAGTTATGACATGGTCCGCACTTTCGAAGAGCTCCCGACTCGCCGAAAGGATCAGGGTGCCCCTCCCGATTTTGCCTTTTTGCTGACCGATACCCTATTGATCTTCGACAATGTAGCTCAGAAGATCAAAGTGGTGGCCAATGCTCATGTGAAATCGACGGCAGACCGAGACATTAGACGAGCCTACCATGAAGCGACAGAACGCATCGAACGGATGATCGCTCGACTCAAGCGGCCGCTTCGACGGATGCGTCCTCATCGGCGCAACAGACCGATTACATTCACCTCGAATATGAGCAAAGCCGACTTCGAGAAAATGGTCGTCCGTACAAAGGAATATATTCGAGCAGGGGATATCGTTCAGGCCGTGCTGTCCCAGCGCTGGGAGACCAATATCCAGACAAGTCCGCTGCAGCTGTACCGGGCACTGCGTGTCGTGAATCCCTCTCCCTATATGTATTACTTGCGGGTCGCAGGGATCGAATTGGTGGGGTCATCCCCTGAAACATTAGTCCGGTGCGAAGACGGAGTGATTTCAGTCAGGCCTATTGCAGGGACACGACGGCGAGGCATCACGGCGGAGGAGGATCAGCAGTTGGCGCGCCGGCTGCTGGCAGATGAAAAGGAGAGGGCTGAACATGTCATGCTCGTCGATTTAGGTCGAAACGATGTCGGTCGCGTGGCCGAGCGAGGGAGCGTCCACGTCGATTCTCTGATGCAGGTGGAGCGGTACTCGCATGTCATGCATATTGTGTCAAACGTGACCGGTCGGCTTGACCCGGCTAAGACCTCCTACGACGTATTGCGTGCTTGCTTTCCCGCCGGAACGGTCTCAGGCGCGCCAAAAATCCGGGCGATGGAAATCATCGATGAGCTTGAATCGACGAGGCGAGGGCCTTACGCCGGAGCCGTCGGCTATTTCAGTTTCTCAGGCAACATGGACATGTGCATCAACATTCGGACAGTTGTCATCATGAAGCATCAGGCATATATACAAGCCGGTGCGGGGATCGTCGCCGATTCGAATCCCGAACATGAGTACGAGGAAACGTGCAACAAAGCTCGCGCAATGATGAAAGCCGTCGAACTTGCGGAGCAAGGATTGGAGTGACGGGTGACACGTGACGAGTGACAGCTACAACGAAAGACTCGGTCTCTATAGCTCCTACGCGTCACGCATCACGAGGTTCTCATGCTTCTCATGATCGATAACTACGACTCCTTTACATACAACCTCGTGCAGTATTTCGGCGAGTTGGGCGAAGACGTACGCGTCTACCGCAATAACAAAATTACCCTCGATGAGATTGAAATGTTGCACCCACGCCGCCTTGTGGTTTCACCGGGTCCTTGCACGCCCAAAGAAGCCGGCATCTCGGTTGATGCGATCAAGCGATTCGGCGGGCAAATTCCCGTCTTAGGTGTCTGTCTGGGACATCAGTCTTTGGCGGTTGCATTTGGAGGAGAGGTTGTACGCGCCGAGCGTCTCATGCATGGAAAAACGTCCAGGATTCAGCACGACGGCAAGACGATCTTTAAAGATCTTCCCGACCCGTTCGAAGCCACGCGTTACCACTCTCTCATCGTGAAACGGCCGACACTCCCGTCCTGTTTTGAAATCTCGGCCGAAACGCTCGAAGGGGAAATCATGGGGATTCGCCATCGTTCGCTCGGTATTGAAGGTGTACAGTTTCATCCGGAATCGATTCTGACCACTGTCGGGAAAGACCTGCTCAGGAATTTCCTGAAATTGTAGCCATCAACAATCAGCGGTCCGACTTCAGCCAGTAGACTTACTACGGAACTGTTCGGCGCGAGCTGATAGGTGAGATCCGATAGCTGCTGATCATGATTAAAGACGCCATTGCCAAGCTTGCCGACCGCATTCCTTTGACGGAGAAGGAAGCCGAAGAGGTAATGGGCGAAATCATGGATGGGGTAGCCAAGCCCGCCCAGATCGCTGCGTATCTGATGGGGCTTCGTCTCAAGGGTGAAACCGTTGATGAAATCGCCGGTTCCGTGCGGGCGATGCGGGCCCGTGCTGTTCGTATCCCGGTTGGAGATCCCAATGTGGTCGATACCTGCGGCACTGGCGGCGACGGAACCCATACGTTCAACATCTCGACGACGACAGCCTTTGTGGTGGCTGGGGCTGGTCTGACTGTGGCCAAACATGGAAATACAGCGGTCTCTTCGAAGGCGGGAAGCGCTGATGTCTTAAGCGCGTTGGGCGTGAATATTAATCTGCCGACTGAACGCGTGGCCGACTGTATCAATGACATCGGGATCGGGTTCCTCTTTGCACCTTTGTACCATGGCGCCATGAAACATTGTGCGGGACCACGGCATGAGATGGGGATCCGAACGGTGCTCAACATTCTTGGACCATTGACGAATCCAGCGGGAGCCACCATTCAAGTGGTCGGGGTCTTCGACGGAAAACTCACTGAATTGGTCGGAAAGGTTCTCGTGCAGCTGGGCTCGCGCCATTGTTTCGTCGTCCATGGGATGGATGGGCTCGACGAGATTAGCTTGACCGACAGGACCATGGTGTCGGAGGGCAAGCAAGGCGTCCTCTCGAGTTATGTGCTGGATCCGCAAGAGTTCGGGCTCGCACGCGTGCGCCTGAAAGATCTCGCCGGCGGCCATCCACCAGAGAATGCTCAAATTACGCGGGACATCCTTCAAGGACGCAAGGGCCCAAAGCGGGACATCGTATGTCTAAATGCGGCGCCGGCCCTGGTTGCCGGACGCAAGGCCAAATCACTTCAGGAAGGGTTCCATTTGGCTGCTCAGACGATCGACTCGGGGGCTGCAGCAGAAAAACTCGAAAGCCTCGTTGCCTATACCAATAAATAAGGGGGGAGGTTTACGGAGAGGGAGTAGTCACAACGTCACACCCAGCTCGCAGAGATCCAATCCTGCGAGGGTATGTTGAACATGATCCTGGATCGTATTCTCGAACACAAGAAAGCGGAATTGC
>UEXT01000503.1_pt1 | contig 11872 bp, 8 predicted proteins | sample 4301081 | NCBI WGS metagenome assembly UEXT01 (sample SAMEA4773177, study PRJEB27434) | metagenome | biome: 2259; feature: agricultural soil; material: soil | place: USA | collected 2014-09 | depth 0.25 m
CTTGGCAACAAGAAGGATCAGGATTATGACGAGGATACCTTCTTTGAGACGGGTCAGTACGTCCCGACGGTCTTCTTCGCGTGGGATGGCCACAACGGCGACGCAGGCCGGAAAATGGCTGTGTCGGCGTTCTACTATACCTTCCTCGAGCCACCGATTCCGAAAGAGGCCTACATCTATCCCGTTATCATCGTGGGAGGGGTGGTCTTATTGGAAGGATGGATTCTGACTCGTCGTGCGAACAAGAGGAAAGGCAAGACTCAATAGTCGTCGAGCCGTCCTCAAGTGTAACCAGGAAGAGGGGGTGGGATCATAATCCCACCCCCTCTTTATTTCTTCTCGCAGGCAGATGAAGGAGTCCTCTTTGGACGGACGGAGAATGGTGGCTGACAGAAACAACATGATTTCAGAGGTCACAGGCGTCCTCCTCGCAGGAGGAAAAAGTCGAAGAATGGGAGAGGATAAGCGGCACCTGCTGGTCGGGGAACAGACGTTGCTCGAAAGGAGTCTTGAGATCCTCCAAACTGTCTTTGAAAAGGTGGTGATCGTCATTGCGCAAGACAGTCCTCCTCTCGAGCGCGTGGCGAACCCGGTGGTCCGTGACCTCATCCCCGACTGTGGAAGCCTGGGTGGTCTCTATACAGGGTTGAAGCAGGCATCTACCGAACATGTCTTTGTCGTGGCCTGTGACATGCCGTTCTTAAATCCGCTCGTGATCCGCTATTTCGTGAACCTGAGAGCCCGAGCCGATCTCGTCATCGCCAAACTGTCAAACGGATTGCATCCCATGCATGCCGTTTATGGGAAATCCTGTCTTCTCCCGCTGGAGCAGATGATCGCTGCACACAATCTGAAGATTCAGGATCTGGCCAGTCAGGCTGCGTTGCAGATCCGAATCGTGACTGCAACCGACCTCGAGGCGATCGACCCGACAGCCAGATCTTTTCATAACGTGAACACCCCTGCAGACCTCGAAGCAGCCCGTTCGTTCACTGCACGCTCCGGTCAGCCTAAGCATCAATAGCGGTAGGTCTGGTAACAGGACCGTCATTTGATACTGATTTCAGCTCGAGTGTGGCCGGTACCTGCCTTGTCTCGGCCCATGCCGTATGTTACAGTGCCCAATTGGTTTTTCCTTGCTTTGGTAAGGACTTAGGAGTGATTTGCGTGTCTCAGGGGGTTGTGCAAGAGAAGGTAACCAATGCTCTCCTCGAAGCCCTAAATGGGGCGAAACAGAAGGGCCAACTCAAAGCCGCCATCTGGCCGCATCTGAGTTTGGACGCGCCCAAGCGTCCAGAGTGGGGTGACCTCGCGTCGACGGTAGCCATGTCACTCGCCGGTCCTGAGCAGCGTGCCCCCTACGATATCGCGCAGATCATTGTCGAGAATCTTCCCGAGCGTGAACAGCTGTTCGACCGTGTGGAAATTGTGCGGCCTGGGTTCCTGAACCTCACGATTAAGCCGGTGGTCTGGCAAGAGGTCCTTCGAGAGATTGAAGGACAGGGATCCGCCTATGGGCAAGCGGATTTGGGAAAGGGGCAACGGGTATTGGTGGAATACGTCAGTGCCAACCCCACGGGGCCGATGCATGTAGGTCATGGCCGTGGGGCGGCGGTAGGACAGGCTCTGGCCCGTCTTCTTCGGGCTGTTGGATACGACGTCATCAGTGAGTACTACATCAATGATGCTGGCCGGCAAGTGAAACTCCTGGGCGCCTCCGTGTATGCACGATATCAAGAATTCACCGGTCGGCCGACGGAGTTTCCTACTGACGGGTACCATGGTGCCTATGTCAAGACTCTGGCGGAACGGGCGAAACAGCACTTTGGAGCTCGCCTTGGCGACTTGCCTCCGACTGAGGCCGAGGCTCGCTGTCGTGAATTTGCGTACCAGGAGATGCTGGGGGTCATTCGCCAGGACCTGGCGACGTTCGGAATCGAATTTGACTCCTGGTTTAGCGAATCTTCATTGCTTGCGTCACAGGCCGTCGAACGAGTATTCGCTGAACTCAAAGCTAAGGGTCTGCTGTTCGAAGAGGAAGGTGCACAGTGGTTTCGATCCTCTGCGTTTGGCGATGAGAAAGATCGAGTGGTCCGTAAGCAAGACGGGGAATACACGTATCTCGCTTCAGATATCGCTTATCATCGGGACAAATTGCAGCGTGGGTATGATCTGCTCATCGATGTCTGGGGAGCCGACCACCATGGCTATATCCCCCGGATGCAGGCCGTCGTGCAAGCCTTCGGCTACCCAAAAGACCGGCTGCGAGTCGTATTGGTACAAATGGTGAATCTCCTCCGTGGCGGAAAGAAAGGGGAGATGTCCAAGCGTGCGGGCGAGTTTATCACGCTGCGCGAAGTCATCGACGAGGTGGGATCCGACGCCGCGAAGTTCTTCTTCTTGATGCGGGATTCCAATACGCACTTGGACTTCGATCTGGAATTGGCGAAGCAACGTTCGGCAGATAATCCCGTGTATTACGTGCAGTATGCGCATGCCCGAATCGCGAGTTTGTGGCGTGTGGCGGCTTCGCGAGGGGTGGCCTGTCCACTGCCGAGCGAAACAGATTTGGCTCTATTGACGGATCCTGATGAGCTAGGATTGATCCGAAAACTTTCAACCTATCCATCCGTGCTGCAAGGGGCCGCACTGGAATTTGAGCCGCATCGCCTGACGTACTATCTGCAGCAACTGGCTGCGGGACTACATATGTTTTACAACAAGCATCGGATTCTCCCTCCGGCGGCGGATTACGACATCATGTCCACGACGCCGAAGGGTTTACTATCCACAGAGGCGCGGCAGAAAGAGGAACTCACCCCTCAACGGACGGCCGCGCGACTGGCGTTGATGCGAGGGGTGGAGCAAGTGCTCAAGAATGGCTTGGGGATGCTGGGGGTTTCGGCACCAGCGCAAATGTAGTTCGGCGAGACCGTATGACTGGCTTTTCCGTCACCCATACCGATCACGCGAGTGGCGCGAGACGAGGCATGTTAGTCACGGCCCACGGTCAAGTGGATACACCCATGTTCATGCCGGTTGGGACGTTGGGTCCGGTAAAGGGGGTCGACCCCGACGATCTCCAGCAACTCGGATTTCGGCTGGTGCTAAATAACGCCTATCATCTGTATTTGCGACCGGGACACAAAGTTGTGGCAGAGTTAGGCGGGCTCCATGCGTTCACGGGCTGGCCAAGGGCGATTCTGACGGACAGCGGCGGATATCAAATTTTTAGTTTGGCGAAGTTGTGCCAGATAACGGATGAGGGGGTATCTTTTCAATCCCATCTCGACGGTTCGACCCACTTCATCACGCCAGAAACGGTCATAGAAATCGAAGAGGCCCTAGGTGCCGACATCATCATGGCGCTCGATCAATGCGTCGCGCTCCCAGCTACTCCTGACGCCATCCGTGACGGGGTTCGACGCACTCAACTCTGGGCTGAACGATGTCAAGCCACCCGCCGCCGAAGCGACCAAGCGCTTTTCGGGATTGTGCAAGGCGGACTAGACGAGGAGTTGCGCGTAGCCGCGGCACGAGAGCTTGTTGGTCTTGGGTTTGACGGTTACGCTGTCGGAGGCCTGTCGGTTGGCGAGTCGAAAGCCGAGATGTACGCCATGCTTGATGTCACGGTGCCGGAACTGCCGGTTTCGAAGCCGCGGTATCTGATGGGCGTCGGCATGCCCGAAGACCTCGTCGAAGGAGTTGCCCGGGGCATTGATCTGTTCGATTGTGTCATACCGTCACGCCACGGCCGAACCGGCTGGCTCTTTACCAGCTTCGGCCGGGTCCTGATCAAACAGGCCCAATATGTTCGCGACGAGCGACCGATTGATCCTACCTGTGGCTGTCCAGTCTGCCTGCGGTATTCGCGAGCCTACTTGCGTCATCTGTTCAACGTGAAAGAAATGCTTGGCTCGAGGCTCAATACGATTCACAATCTGTGGTATTTCGCCGATCTCATGCGCCGCCTCCGCGTCGCGATTGAACAGGGAACGTTCGGTGCATTTCGAGCCGAGTTCTACCGGGCTCGTAGACAGATGGAACCCGATCAACAGCTAAGTTCGATTGGAGGTGCAGACGCCTGTCTCGAACGAGACAGTAATGATCGAGCCGAGAGGAGAGGATACTGACATGGTAATGCAGTCGCTGGCATGGGCCCAAGGAACGACAGGAGGCGGGGGAGGAATGGGGTCGTTGGTCTCGCTGGTTCCATTCGTCCTGATCTTCGTCATTTTTTATTTCTTGCTCATTCTCCCACAACAGAAACGACAGAAGCAGCAGAAGAAGCTGTTGGAGGCCCTGAAGAAAGGCGACAAAATCATTACGGCTTCCGGGATTTGGGGAACCATCTCCAATTTGGGCAAGGACACCGTGACGCTGCAAATTGCCGACAATACGAAGATCAAGATTCAACGGGAACAGATTGCGCGACTTCGCGGGGAGGAAGAGGAGTAGAGAGTAATGGAAGGACAAACTACGTTAGATAGCGAAAGGTTAAAGCAGGAATGAAAAGAGTGGGTGGGCGGTTAATGTTGCTGAGCTTGGTTATTGTGGTGTCGCTCGTTTTCTTTGTACCTACGTATAGGCCGCTCTATCAAGCCCTTCCGGATTGGGGCCGAAAGGTGCTGCCGGACAAAGGCATCACACTGGGACTGGATCTGCAGGGGGGGATTCACCTGGTGATGGAGGTCGACGAAGATCGTGCGGTGGAAATCGCCGTTGATCGTACAGTCGTCTCGCTGCAGGATTTGCTGGTCGAGAAAAAGATCCCTGTCGAATCCGTCAAACGGACCGGCTTCGGGCGGATCACGAGCAGCTTCCAGAACTCGGAGCTGAAGGATCAGATCAAGAAGTTGATCGATGACTATCCGACCTTCACAGAGGTGGATTCAGTCGAATCGGCGAACGCCGCAGTGTGGGAGCTCCGAGAGAGTGAGATTAAACGGATCAAGGATTCTGCGATCAACCAGGCTCTGGAGACTATTCGCAATAGAATCGACCAATTCGGAGTGGCCGAGCCGTTGGTTCAGCGGCAAGGGCTCAAACAGATTGTGGTGCAGCTTCCAGGAGTCAAGGATCCGAAGCGGGCGAAGGCGCTCATCAAGGAAACGGCGTTGCTGGAGTTCAAGATGCTTGATGAGGATAACCAGCTTAAACTCGATCTTCCGGCTCGGGTGCCAAAGGACAGGGAGGCTGAAGTTCTAAAGCAGGCTGAAGCCAAGCTCCCCGAGGGCGATCAAATTCTATTCGAGCGAGGAGTCGAAAAGGATACAGGACGCGAATATCGTATCCCCTACGTCGTTAAAAAGCGGGTCATGCTGACCGGCGACGTCCTGAGCGATGCGAGGGTGGCGATCGGCCAATTCAACGATCCGTATGTGTCCATTACCTTCGATGCCAAGGGTGGACGGGAGTTCGAGCGAATCACTGGCGAGAACGTCAAAAAACGCATGGCGATCGTTCTCGACAACTCCATCTACTCGGCGCCCGTGATTCAAGAACGCATCAGCGGGGGCCGAGCGCAGATTACAGGAACGTTTACTACGCAGGAAGCCAATGATTTGGCCATCGTGCTGCGGGCCGGAGCACTACCGGCTCCCTTGAAGATCATTCAGGACCTGACGGTGGGCCCATCGTTGGGACAGGATTCCATCGACAAAGGGGTACGGGCGACCCTGGTGGCCGGTGCGATGGTCGTCGTGTTCATGATCGTCTATTATAAACTGTCCGGCATAATTGCGGATATGGCGTTGATTCTGAACCTCGTCTGTTTGATCGGAGCCCTCTCGGCCTTGAATGCGACACTGACGTTGCCTGGCATCGCCGGCATCGTGCTCACTATCGGGATGGGCGTCGATTCCAACGTCCTGATCTTTGAGCGCATCCGAGAGGAACTTCGGCAAGGAAAACCCGTGCGGCTGGCGGTAGATGGGGGCTATGACAAGGCTCTGCTCACGATTGTGGACTCCCACGTCACCACTTTGATCACGGGCGTGGCGCTCTTCCTGTTCGGAACCGGACCGATCAAGGGATTTGCCGTGACCCTGTGCCTGGGTATCGCCATTAACCTGTTTACTGCGCTGGTCGGCACGAAGGTGGTTTTCGACATCATGAATCAACGACCGAAAGTGGAGCAGTTGAGCATTTAGTTCGAAGGAGCTCGCATGTTGGAGATTCTTGGGAAAACCAATTTCGACTTCATGAGCAAACGCCGTCTGGCCTTCACGTTTTCCGGATTCATGGTGCTGCTTGGCATCATCGCCCTTGTGCAAGTTGCTCGCGGTACGGCGAATCTGGGGATCGATTTCGCCGGTGGGACTGCGGTCCAACTGAAGTTCGATCAGCCGGTTCGCATCGACGAGGCCAGGAAGGCATTGGAGGCAAATGGGTTAGCGGATGCCGAGCTGCAGGAATTTGGACAAGAAAACAAGCTACTGATTCGTGTGAAAGCGTCCACCACGATTGAGGAGAAAGTGGCCGAACGGGTGGTCGGCGTCTTCACGAAGGAGTTCCCAGCCAATCATTTTGTGGTCGAATCCAGTACCGAAATCGGGCCAACCATCGGCAAGAAACTTCAGGAAGATGCCCTGATCGCGATCGTCATTTCATTTGCGGGCATCATCTTCTATATCGCGGCGCGGTTTGAATTTCGATTCGGCATCGCTGCGGCGATTGCCACATTTCACGATGTCTTGGCTGTCTTGGGGGCGTTTTATCTCTTGGACAAGGAAATCACCCTGCTTGTCGTTACGGCCCTGCTGACTCTGGCCGGCTACTCTCTGACCGATACGGTCGTCGTCTTCGACCGTATTCGTGAGAATCTGCGAACACGCAGGCGGGATACTGAAGAAACGATGATCAATAACGCCATCAATCAAGTTTTGAGCCGAACGATTGTCACAAGTTTGACAGTTGTCCTGGTGCTAATTCCCCTGACCGTGGCAGGCGGGGAAGTCCTCCACGATTTTTCGCTTGCCTTACTCTGGGGGGTTATCTTCGGTACCTATTCATCTGTGTTCGTGGCCAGTCCACTTTTATTGTTGTGGCCGGGGACACCTGGCCGTTTGCTAAAACGCAGTTAGCCGAATAGGCTGTAATCGAGGAGTCCGACGATGTCGGGCCTCGCTCACACACCATGAAGTTCTGGAGCCGGTCTCACAGCCTCCAGCGGAAGATCATCACGGCGATCGTGATGGTCGGACTTCTGCCCCTGACCCTCCTCCTAGCCCTGACCTACCACGAGGAGCGGCGCTCGCTTCAAGAAACCACCGGGGCGAACTTTAGAGAAGTTGCGGTTGAAGCGTCGCGTCGGATCGAAATGCACGTTAGCCGCGGGGTGAATGAAGCCCAGCAACTGGCGACGACCCCCTTTCTCCGGACGGCGGTCACCGAAGCCAACCGGACCTATGAAAACAAGGATCCCCATACGATCCAGGACATGATCAAGGATTGGCAGCAGCTGTGGAAGCAACGTGACAAACGTAGCGAATTTCCCCTCTTCATTAATCGAATCGTCACCAACTACTTGATCCGCTGGCATGATATTCGAAAAGCGGACTACGTCGGCATTTTCGTGACCGACAATCAAGGAGCACTTGTCCTCAGTTCGATTCCGCAGGTGGAATATTTTTACGGGAAAACGGCATGGTGGCAGGCGATTGGGAAGGCCAAGGCCCCCCACGTCTATGTGAGTGACATCGCATTTGATCCCAGTTTCGGCACGCATGTGGTCGTAGTGGCAGCCCCGATTCTCGATGACGCACAGCATGAGGCCATCGGCGCCATTACAATCTTGCTGAGGCGGGATACGCTGTTCCATTCCATTGCCGAAGTCACAGTCGGCTCGACTGGACACGCGATGTTGTTCAACTCGGATGGAGTACCTATCATCTGTCCGGTCTTATCTCTCGAAGAACATACGGTCACACCGGAATTGGTCGCGACCATCAATCAGCCGAAATCAGGGTGGGCTATCGCTTCAGACGATTCACATGGGAGCCACAATTCGCTGATCGGGTATGCTCCGGTTCGGTTTGGAGAAAGTTTAGCGCCAGGCAGCATCGGCGGTAAACATTGGATTACCGTCGTACGGCAAGATCCGCAGGAGACCTATGGGCCATTAGCGGATCTTGTGGCCAAAGTGTTGTTGTACGGGCTCGCGGTACTCGCGGTGCTTTCGGGGACCGGTGTGATGGCGGCACGCCGGATCGCTCGTCCGATCCAACTCCTGCACGACGGCGTACAAGAAATCGGGAGCGGCCGGTGGGACCAACGGCTCGATCTCAAAACGGGAGATGAAATCGAGCACCTCGCCGAGGCATTCAATCGGATGGCGACGAATCTCAAAGTCTCCTTCACTCAAATCGAACAACGCATGGCAGAGGTCCACCGACTTGAGGAGAAGTACCGCGATTTGATTGAGCATTCTCCTGAAATGATCTATCAGTTGAACCGCGGCGGTCAGTTCGTCCATGTGAACAATACTGGTCTCGAAAAAATGGGGTATACCCTGGACGAGATGTTGGCGATGCGGCTCTGGGATATTGTGCCGAAGGGGCAAGAGGCCTTGGTGTTGAATTACTTGGAGCGACTCATGTCCCAGGGGCGGAGCTCGATCGAGACGGTGTTGGTGTCGAAAGACGGCCGAGAGATCGACGTCGAGATTCACACGACGGCCTTGTTTGACCAGGAGCGGGGCGGACTCGTTCATTCACGCGCCTTCGTTCGCGACATCACGGAACGACGCCAATTGGAACAACAGCTCCAACAGTATACGACCAAGTTGGAACATGCGGTGTCGGAGCGAACCCAGCAGCTCGTAGCCTCGCAAGCGCGCTACAAGGCGCTCTTCGACCTCGTGGCTGACTCCGTGTTCATGGTGGACGCGCAAGGCGTTGTCGTGGCCGTGAACAAGCGGGAAGAACAGGCACTCGGCTATGCGGAAGCGATGGTTGTGGGGAAGAGTCTCTTTGATGTGGCGTTGCCCGAACACCAGAACGTGCTACACGAGCTATTACCGAGCCTGATGACTGGACAACGACAGGTGCCCACCAAAGAGATCACCGTGCGACATGCCACCGGACGAGAGATGCCTGTCGAGATGGATCTGATCCACGTTGAAGCGGGGGAGATCCCGTTGGTGATGGTCCAGTTGCGGGATATCACAGATCGGAAACGGCTCGAGCGCCAGTTGCAGACGTACCGGGAGGAACTGGAACTCAAGGTCAGGGAGCGGACGAGGGAAATCGAAGAGACCAAGCAGTATCTCGAAAACCTGCTCGAAAATGCGAATGACGTCATCTATACCTTGGACACGGATCAGCACTTTACCTATGTAAATAGTAAGATCGAAGCATGGGGCTATCGAAAGGACGATTTGATCGGGCGGCCGTATCTCTCTCTGTTATCAAAACGACATCGGGGGCGTCGATTGAAGAACACCCTCGATATCGGCGCCAAGCAGGTCTATGAGGTGGAAGTCGTTACGCGTATGGGAGAGGTCAGAACCGTTATGGTCAGCGTCTCACCACTTCATGGGATCGAAGGGACGATTCTCGGGGTCTTGGGTATCGCACGGGATATGACAGAGACAAAGAAGTTGGAACAGCAGATTCGGAGTTCCGAGAAGTTAGCCTCGGTCGGGAAACTGGCCGCTGGGGTAGCCCATGAGATCAATAATCCCCTCGCCGGGATTCTGAACTGTCTCTATAATCTCCGCAAAGGCACTCTGTCTCCCGCGAGACAGGGAGAGTATGTCGCGTCGATGGAAGATGGAGTGCGCCGCGTGCAAAAGATCGTTCGCCAGCTGCTCGATTTCTCCCAACAGCATGAGCCGGCCTTTGCTCCTGCCGACATCAATCAGGTTGTCGATCGGGTCTTGGTCTTGACCACACATTTGTTCGCCCCCAATGGAATTGTCCTGGAGACCGTCTTTGGCCATGGGTTACCGAGCCTGATGGTCGACCGACACATGATCGAGCAAGTCCTGATGAACCTCATTCTCAACGCCGTGCAAGCGATGAAGGGTGGGGGTGTCCTGACGATTCGCACCTCTGTGGTGGAAGGTGTGTGTCTCGTTGAGGTTCGTGATACAGGATCAGGCATTGCTCCGACCGTGCTGGCGAAAATCTTCGATCCGTTCTTTACGACCAAGGGTGAAGGGGAGGGCACCGGCTTGGGTCTTTCGGTTAGCCTCGGAATCGTGGAGCGTCACGGAGGCAAGATCCTTGTGGAGAGCGAAGTTGGGAAGGGCACCACGTTTAGCCTCTGTTTGCCGCTCTCCCGCGACCGGTCATTCGTGGAGAAGACGTCATGAAAGGGCTCAGAATCCTCATTGTCGACGATGAGCCGTTGATGCGGCTCTCAATGGTGGATGCTTTGGAAGCGGTGGGGTATGACGTCCAGGCTGCGGCCTCCGGGCCGGAGGGGATCGAAGCCATCCGCCTGCGCGAATTCGATCTGGTCATCACAGACTTGCGCTTACCCGGTGCGGACGGCTTGACCGTGCTCAAGGGGACCAAAGATAAAGCCCCCCAGACCGATGTCGTGGTGATCACGGCGCATGGATCGGTTGAGACCGCAGTCGGGGCGATGAAGCTCGGCGCCTTCGACTACATCACGAAGCCGTTTCAGATGGATGAGCTCCTATTGATCGTCGAGCGTGCCGGCAAAGTGATTGCGTTACGACGGGAAAATCAGGATCTGAAGGAGACGCTGGAGGACAAGTTCAGCTTCGGAGGGATTCTCGGAACCAACAGCCAGATGCGGGCGGTACTCGATAAAATCAAGCTGGTGGCGGCAACCGATTCAACGGTCTTGATACTGGGTGAAAGCGGGACAGGGAAAGAACTCGTCGCCAACGCCATTCACCAGAACAGCCCACGAAGCCATTATCCTTTGATCAAAGTCAGTTGTGCGGCCCTCCCTGAGACGTTGCTCGAAGCCGAACTTTTCGGCCATGAGAAAGGGGCTTTCACGGGAGCGCTTCGGCAGCGACGGGGGCGGTTCGAACTGGCGCATAAAGGCACGCTGTTCCTCGACGAGATTGGGGAGATCTCTCCGGTCGTGCAAGTGAAGCTGCTGCGTGTCTTGCAAGAGAGAAAGTTTGAGCGGGTCGGCGGCAACGACACCATCGATGTCGATGTCCGGCTCGTCTGTGCGACGCAAAAGGATCTCCGCAAAGAGGTGGCGCAAGGTCATTTCCGCGAAGATCTCTTCTACCGCCTCAACGTCGTGCATGTTGTGATCCCGCCGCTGCGCCAACGGCAGGAAGATATCATGGTTATATCCGAACATGTGCTGAACACCTGCTCGATCAAGATGAGCAAGAAATTGCGCGGGTTTTCTCAACAGGCCAGAGAGCTGCTTCTACGCTATTCGTTTCCTGGGAACGTTCGGGAATTAGAAAACATGGTCGAGCGCGCAGTGGCGTTGGGTCGGGACCGGGATGCAATCCAACCGTCCGACCTCTGCGGGTTCCAATCCTGTCCCTTTATCGGTGGTACGCCCCAAGAATCTTGCGGATTTTGCAGTGAAGGACTCTCCGGAGGGCAGAAACCATCCACACACTCCTTCACCTCCCTGGCAGCGGCGCGCGAACAATTCGAGCGTGAGTATATCGTCTCGGTGTTAGAACGGGTTGACGGAAGCCGGACAACGGCGTCGAAGATTCTCGGACTTTCCCGTAAGGCGCTGTGGGAAAAGTGCAAGCGGTACAAGATTCCGTCGGCGAAGGACGAGCCGAATGAGGAAGGCAAGTAGTCGACGGTGGTGGATAGGATCTCCTTCTTTGAACACAGTTCCTAAGCACGGTATCGAAACCATCTCGTCCTCACCTCACGAAGCGACAGGGACAGGGTAAAGCAGCAGC
>UEXT01000489.1_pt1 | contig 11839 bp, 11 predicted proteins | sample 4301081 | NCBI WGS metagenome assembly UEXT01 (sample SAMEA4773177, study PRJEB27434) | metagenome | biome: 2259; feature: agricultural soil; material: soil | place: USA | collected 2014-09 | depth 0.25 m
CTTTTGATCCAGATCTGCCACGAGCTGCTCCACCTTGTTCGGCATGAGAAATTCGCCGAACCGTTTCAGGTAAAGTCCAACGATATCCTGGAGGGAATGTTCGCCGTCAAAATGCTGGATGATGAAGAAATAATTGAGCGGGAGGACGAGTTTGTCTTTACTCAATCCGGAGGGATCCCAGAGGACCATATATTGCTCCTCTCCCTCTTTGATGGGAGAGAACTGGAGATTCCGCAATAACGGATACTGCTTGGGATCTTTGGCGGTCGTCGTCATCGTACGAGCGATCATTCTAACGGACGACTTTTCCCACCTGCAATGGGAAAGGCATCGATTCTAGTGAGATTCCGGAGGATTGCCCTGGTGTCGACGGCTCATGAACGCGAGGGTGGCAAGGGTGAGCATGGTGATGGCAAGCAACCAGAGGGTAGGTTGGCCATAGGAGGCATCGGAAAATTCGATCAGATCCATCAGCCGGCCGATCAGCAGCGACATACGAGCCATGACGGTGTAGCCGAACGCCGCACCGAAGGCGATCATGAGGAAGAGAATTCCCGTCCGCGCCACCGCTCTGCCTGGCCCGGTATGCTCGACGGAGAAAAAGAAATAGAACAGCACGGAGCTGACGCCGACCAGAATGATGATGGTGTTCAGGCCACTGGCGGGGTTCAGCAGGCTCCAAGTAAAGGTGACACCATCTCCTGGAACCAGCACCATCAACGGGCGGACCGTGTCTTCGATCTGCTTGAGGATATAGGATGAAATCACGCGCGGGATGGCTAAGCCAGAGCCGACGCCAACGATGAAGGCGAAAGCGTAGCGGGACATCCAGGCGGCTTTGGGCACATACCGCGTGAGCATGAGAAGGCCGATCGCGACCGGAATCAACAGTGCCCACTCCCCGTTCTCGACAATCGGCTTCCAGATGAGATGCATGATCACTGTGTCGTAGGTCTTGACGATCGTGTACCCGACCGACACGCCCACATAAAGATTCTCCGCCAGCTTGAACAGGGGGTTGTCTTTGTATAGGAACGAGAAGATGAAGAGGGTGAGGCCCGTCGCCACCCACGCCCCGATGATGGTTTCAATCGGCATCGTCCGTTATGCCCTCGACTGGCCCTGCTGCCTGGCCGCCTTGCGCAACGACAGATAGAACACGTTGCAGATGATGACCAGCACGATGATCGCAAGATGGGTCGCCGACTGCGCATCCATGCCGGCAACGGCCTTGCCCTTTTGGCCGATGAGGCTTTCGTATTCCGCCGCGCCCCGCAGGCCGCCGATCAGGCCGTTGATCTGCCCGCTCCGCAACAACGGATACAGCCCTGGTGCCATGACACCCGTGCAGCCGCCACCGAGTTCGAACTTGTATTTGTCCTTACCGAACACATACCAGGCTTCGACACCAGGATTCCCAGCGGCCAAACTGATGGCATAGTTCACATCGCGCAGGTTAGTAATGCCCTGCAGCACCGACAGTCCCTTGGTCGGCTTCCCGTTATAGTCGGCGGGAAACGCGCTGTAGAGGTCCTGGCCCATATTAATGATGACTGCGGTGCCTCCGGGACTCCATCCGAGAAACACATAATCCTTCCCGCTTTCCTTGCCCATCTCGCGGGCCACCTGTGTGATGATCTGGTCAGCCAAGCCAGTGCCGGTCACCCAGAGTGTCATGGCCACAACGCGCAGATTTTTTCTGAACGCGTGACGGAGGAGCGCAACGGACTGGGGCTGCAACTCCGGCTTGGAGGCCGGATCGAAGTCGAGCGACACCAGGAAGACGGAGCCCTCCGGCAGCGACTCAATGTAGTCGTAGACGCCACGCACTTCCGGCGAAATCTTGATCGGCAGGCCGACGGGATTGAGCAACGGCAACAGGGTACAGAGCCCGATCACCAAGAAGATGATCCGACGGTCGATCCTCAACATGCGTTCCGCGAAGGTCACGCTGAAACCTCGTGATGCGTGACGCGTGATCCGGAACCTCTCTCAACTCCTGTTCGCCCCACGCCTAACGCCTTACACCTCACGTCCTATTCCTTTCCCCCGCCTAGATACGACCGTTCCACACCGAAGATAATCTTGAAAGAGAGCGCCACGGTGCCAAGGCTGACGCCGATCAGAATGGCCCGCCGCACCGAGGCATTCAGGACATTCAAGATCCATTGAGAAACATCGCCGCTCAGCGGCAGGATGTACTCGCCCAACGGTACGCGTCCCATCATTACGATGACCGCCGCCACCAAGAGCACCGCGGCTTCTCGGCTCCTCGCACGGAATGACCGATAGGCAGCAGAGGCGATGAAGAAGGCGAGAATGGCGAACATCGTGCCCTGTAGAGGCACCATCATATAACTGTAGATCCAACCGAACGCCGTTATCGTGCCGTCGACTGCTTCCTTCCCGTTGGCCCACAGGCCGATCGCAATCGTGCCCAACATGCTGGCATAGAGCACGAAGCTATAGCCCCATCCGGCTTCCTTGCGCCGGATCTTGACGGCATGCACATGGAACAAGCTGCTCACTCCTAAGATCAGGGCGAACCCACCGATGATCTGGAGCCACTTTGTCACAGACGTGAGGAGCTGCTCCGAGGCCGGGTGCGGCACGTAGTACTGCGCCGCGAACACCAGCCCGGCGAGGAGCGTGATCAGCAGCGGCATTTGTCGGCGGAGAAAGATCATTTCACATCCTTAAAGACATCCAGGAACAGTTGAGGCCACTGCGCATCGAGCACCGCACCCGCTGTTGCGAGTAGAGTGCCCACGGTCAGCACGCCGAGAATCAGAGCCTTGCCGATATCTTGTCCGCGCAACGTGCCGACTTGAATCGGCTCTCGCGAAAGGTAGGCACTGGCTGCGTAAAGTTCCTCTCCGATCAGCGTATAGTCGCAGGTCGTCACAAAGAACGGCAGCTGGTGATCGGAATCGGTCCCGGCGATCTGGATGGCGCCAGTGCTCGCGCCGGTTTCGGTGAGTAACAGAGACTCAGCGAAGTAGGCGCCCATAAAAAAGTTGGCCGCGGGCTTCTTCCGCAGCATGATGCCGTCCACCGCAGCCGTGTAGCTGAACTGATCGGTCGTAATGAAGAAGTTGGCGTCCTCCTTGAACAGGTCGGGCTTGCCCGCTTCGAGATAGGCCTGTTTGGTAATCTCCTGACAGACCGCCATCGTGATCGGATCACGATGGGGCACGAGTAGGTCCGTTTCGTACGCGGCCGCGCGCTTCGCTACCCGTCCGAGAATGACCGCCGCCGCAATGGTGGAGGGATCGCTCATATCGTGGGCACCGGTAAGATAGAGGATCGGCTTGCCCAATTCAGTGGACCTGCCGATCGCTTCGTCTACAGCGTCAAGACCTGGGATGCGCCGCAGAAAAATCTCTCGCTTCTTGGCAACACTAATGGCGTAAAACACAATCCCGCCGAACAGCAGCGCCAAGAACAGGTTGTTGATTTGGTTCCAATTAATCCAATTCGGCTCGGACGCAGCCTGCACCACGGTCGTGAACGTGCGCACATCCCCGGAGACCACAGCCAAGGCAACATGGTACGTTTTGCCGTCTTTCAGCTCGACGCCCTTGCCATTCTTGATCGTAACCTGATGGGTCTCTGGCGCATCCGGTCTCGTCCACCAGGGCCATTTGGATTCACGGATGTAATGAGTGTTTGCCGGAAATTCGGCGACAACCTTGAAGGTAGAAGGATCGGAGGCGCCGTTCTTATCGCTTAGGAGAATTTGGTAGCGGACTTCCTTCGAGTCGTAGGGAGCGGGAGGCCAGATGACCGTGAGGCTGCCTCCTCCGTCACTGGGCATATCGAACGCACGAAGCTCATGCGGCGGCGAGAGCGGTTCTTGAGCCAACGCGAATGACGATGGCGCGTTCAGCACGCACAAAACCAGCAGAAGGTTCACTAATATTGACCGACCGAGTTGAACTTTTATGCCTGACGAATCACGCTTTCCAGCCACTAGGATCCTTCGATGACTTCGATGTTCGTCCGTGGAATGACCGCGACCTGACTGTCCGGGAACCGCACTTCAAGCACCCGCACTTCACTCTCGGTAGGGATCTTTTGCAGATCAGAAGGAAGCGCGGAGACCTGCCCGATCTTGCCGAACAGCGGGTCACGGATAATTCGAACAGGATCACCGATCCGTATGCCTTCGCGCTGGGGCGTCGCTGCCCCTATCCCCGAGACAGCCCCGGCCTGCTTGGGAATAATAATCTCCGGCCTGATCACACCAGCTCTGATCTGCGTTGCCCCCGAGATCGACGCCTTCTCCCCTGTATGAGCCGACAACAACTCAAAGGTCTTGTGCGCCATCGGGATCGTGCCGAATCCTTCCGTCAGAATCAAAGTGAATCCCACCTGCTCCGTGCCCGTGATCGCCACGCCAAGATCGTAGCCCAAGAGCGCGCGCAGATCCTTGTCATGAATCCCCCCAACGACCAACCCGGCAAGACCAAGCTCCTTGGCTTTCGTAAGCGTCTCAGCCGGCAGAAACGACCCTCCAACCACGATTTTGCCCTTCATATCGGCGGTCACCTGATCCGGCCTCAATACGTCATCGGGCGATTTCGCTGCGAGGATCACGGTTCCCCAGGTCTCACCGCCGATGCCGAAAATCCCTTGGATCAAGGTGCAAGTTGTTTCGACAGTCACACCCTGTTTGGGTTGCACCTCTACAACCGAGCCATTCACGTAACCAAGGACCTCGAGAATCCGAGGCGGCTCCCGCAACAGCACCTGCCCGGTCACAGTCGAAAGCGATTCGACCGTCCCCGTGACAGGAGATCGGATCTCGGTTTTAAACCATTTGATTAGCGGTTTGCTCTCCGCCAGAATCTCGTCTCTCTGGATCGATTCGCCTTCTTTCTTGACCAGATACTCCTTGATTTCGTCCGGCGCGACACCGAGCTGATTCGCCAAATTGATCGGATAGACTTTCCCCGGCAATTCTGCCCTCGCCACGGGTTGATTTGCCTGTACATGGTCGCCGACCTGCACTAAAACCTGGCCTGGTAACGGCAACTGGCGTCGACGTCGGATCACGGCCTGTTCTGTAACGGTGAGACCCGGTGTGTAGGAATGGGCCATGCAAATCAGACTCGAGGTATGAGACAAGCTGCTTGACGAAATACAATTCGTCCTATTGCCTTTAACCTCGTGCCCTCACCTATGCTTTCGGATATAAATCGATCGCGCGAAACCACCGCGTAAGTACCGAAACTTTCACCTGCTGATCAGCTGGAAGTTGCAACGGCCGTCCACGACCGTCGAGCATGACGCCGACCACACCACCCTGAACATCCCGCGTGACGGGAACGCCGAGGCCCTGCCCCAGATCGATGTGTTTCGCTGGATGCATGGTGATGGTGGCCTTCTGATCCAGTCCGAGTGGGAACAGTCGTAGCTCACCCATCTTTAATCGGTCCTTCACCACACGCCCATCAGGGAAGGTCAGCTCGTAATCTGCCAGACGTTCGCCATCCTTCCCCTGACCGATTGGAGCCACGCAGGTGCCGAGATAGACCATGCAGTCTCGCACGAAGACGTCCGTGGCAGCCTTCTCATCGATCGTCGAGAGCACGCCAAGATGCGGCATCATAAAAATGCTGTCCACGGAAAGCATCGTGAACCCAATAGGCTCGTAGGCATCAACCATCATCAGCATCGACTGAATGCGGCGCGGCGCGTGTGAGAGAATCCCGCCGCTCCCCACAATGAGATCAAGTTTCAGCATGTCGATGAGAGTTTTTCCGGACGTCTGCTGTTCAAACACGTCGGATATTGTCCGTTCCTGCTGCACGCCTTTGAGGCCTGTTGCCAGTGATTTGTGATGAATTAGTGCGAGCCGCAGGGCCTCACGCGCGATGGCCTGTTCAATTTGCAGTTCATCGAGTGTTTGTGGAATGGTCGTTGGCCTGATCATCTTGTTCTTAATACGATTGCGCAAGGTCTGCTCATCGATCGCGAACGGGACCCAGCGCATGATGTTCGCGAGCCCTGCCTCGGCCAGCACGTTCGAAACACTATACGACATGCCGAGATTTGCACTGACCGTCCGATTAAACATCCCCTCAAAGACCGAAAACACGTCGGTCGTCGCACCACCAATGTCTACGCCGATCAAATTCAGGCGCTCGCGCTTTGCGATCGTCTCCATGATAACGCCGACCGCCGCCGGGGTCGGTATAATCGGAGCCCCGGCCATCTCGATCAGCTTCTTATAGCCCGGCGCCTGTTGCATTACATGTTCGAGAAAGAGATCATGAATTTTATGACGAGCCGGCGCCAGATTCTCTCGCTCGAGGACGGGACGGATGTTCTCCGTGACCTCCAACGCCGCTTTTTCGCCAAGGATGTTCTTCACCTGTCCCTGTGCATCCTTGTTGCCGGCATAGATCAACGGAAGCTTGTAGGTCGCGCCAAACCGCGGCCTTGGCTCAGCTGCCGCGATGTACTCAGCCATCTCGACGACGTGTGTCACCGCCCCTCCGTCTGTCCCGCCGGACATGAGAATCATGTCCGGCCGCATGGTGCGAATGCGCTCGATCTTTTCATGCGGCAGTCGGCCGTCGTTTGACGCCAGTACATCGATGACTATGGCCCCCGCGCCAAGCGCCGCCCGCTGCGCACTCTCTCCCGTCATGTTCTGGACTACCCCAGTCACCATCATTTGCAGTCCGCCGCCGGCACTGCTGGTGGAGATATAGATGTCGACTCCTCTCTTCGGATCGCCTTGAGCGGCCCGATTGGGCGTCAAAATCTTGTCGCCGTCGAGGATCTTGCGTCCCGAGAGTTCCTCGATTTCTGCAATCGCGTTCAAGACACCGCGTGTGACGTCTTCGAACGGTGCCTCAACTGTGGTCGGTGCTTCGCCGCGAAAGGTTTGGCGATACTCCTCTCCGACCTTCTCGATGAGAATGGCCTTCGTGGTGGTGCTGCCGCAGTCGGTAGCGACGAGGACGTTCAATGGATGGGTAATAGACGGATGCGCTGAAACCTGGGACGCAGCGGTCATCGAGCCGCCGCGCCTTTCAGAGCGGTACGCACCTCGATAACGGCGATCAGGCGAGCAATGGTTTCACGCCGTTCGAGCAGACGCGCCACCTGCGAAACCTCCTGGGCGTTGAAGCCCAGCTCAATAATGGGAGTGAGGAAATGCAGCGCCTGGCTACCGAGAAAGTTCATGGGACCGAGGGATTCAAGAAACACCGTTGCGGGAGCGGTCATCTCCCGCTTCACTACCGTATCCGCTACTCGTTCAAGCAGTGCCAGGTCCTCGATGGTGAAGTCTTCGGTTTCGATGTTCGTTGAGAACGCATGAATGAATCCCGCACGAACCTTGGCCCAGGTCTGTGAAAGAGATGCCTTGGTAAAGGAGGTCATAACTGTGTGGAAAGGCAGCCGAAATCAGTTCTGGAAAATCATTATATGGAGGGGTTCAAACAGAGTCAATTCGTCGACGATCGTCGGTCGGTCTTGAACAACGGGATGCCCTTTGCAAGTAAACAGGACCAGCTCACTACCCTCTACGTTTTCATTTGTCCTATCTTCCTTTCCGTTCCCTTCCACAACCGTACAATGTTGTCTTTGTGCTGGTACCAGATCAGGGAGCTAACGACCACTGAGAAGAGGAGAAATTCCTGTCGTTGTTCGTTTACAATCGCCACGACTGGAAACATCCCGAACGCTGCCAGCGCACCACCTGAAGAATAACGCCAAATTGCGACGGTCCCGACCCAGATCAGCAACAGAAGCACCCCCATCGAAGGCGACAGACCCAATACCGACCCCAACGCCGTCGCCACCCCCTTGCCTCCCTTGAAACTCAGAAACATCGAAAAGACATGACCGAGAATCGGCGAGAGCGCGACAAGCATGATGAACCGCTCGTCAGTGAGCCAGTGCATAGCGGCCCAACCCATTAGCCAACCCTTGCCCATGTCGCCGAGCAGCGTCAGGACACCGGCTTTCGTGCCAGACACACGCAGCACGTTCGTGAAGCCGACGTTCTTGCTGCCGATCGTGCGCGGATCTGGCAGCCCCATGACTTTTGACACGACAATGCCGAAAGGAATCGCGCCGAACAGATAGCCGGCCAGTGCCATCAGCGCCCAGAGGAACTGTTCTTCCATGGGTTAGGGAGTGTCTGAGAAACGACGCATCCGCTCAGTCACAGCTAGAGTCCTTTGGTAGCCACTTGCTTCCAGAAGCTCCACACATATTGAGCGCCGGACACGTATCCGAGGACGAGCGAAAGGTAGAGAGTGACGATCCCAGCCAAGTGAAGATTGCCCAGAGCTGACAGCGCCGTGCCTTCCAGAATAAGCAGCACAATCGCGATCACTTGCAACGCCATTTTGTACTTGCCGGTCGTTTCAGCAACGATGATCATCCCCTCACCTGCAGCGATGGCACGAACGCCCGTCACTGCGACTTCCCGGGCGATGATCAGGATCGCCACGAGCGCGCTGACCCGATCCACGTTGACCAACAGGATTAACGCCGACAAGACGAGCAATTTATCGGCGATCGGATCGAGCAATTTGCCCAGCTTGGTGACTTGTCCAGAACGGCGGGCGAGATAGCCGTCGAGCAGATCGGTCACTGCTGCAATAACGAAGACGATGGCTGCGGTGATGGATCGATCTGGGTCCGGTGTGGCAAATAGCACGACAAATACCGGAATCAGCAAAATCCTGGTGAATGTGAGCAGATTCGGAACATTGATCGACTCTTGCCCCACCTGCTTCCACATGTCGATAACCCAGTTCACCGTATCGCTCCGCTCCTATGGCTATACAATGCCGTTCTTCAAGAGATCATGCAGATGAATCACGCCGAGAATCCGCTTTTCCCCTTCCGTCACCACGAGCGTTGTGATCGAGTAGCGCTCCATCACTTCGACGGCTCGCGCCGCCAGATCATCCGGTCCAATGGTTCGTGGCGTGCGAGAGGACAGTGTCGCCGCCGTTGCCTTGATAACATCGCCACCCCGCTGGACGAACCGGCGTAAATCTCCATCGGTGATCACCCCGACGAGAGCGCCAGTACGATCAATCACTGTCGTCATCCCCAATTTCTTAGCTGACATCTCGGAGATGGCCGACGACGCGGTCGCTCCTTCCTGCACCTGCGGCACTTCGTCACCGACGTGCATGAGATCGCGCACCTTAATAAGCAAGCGACGGCCAAGTGTGCCGCCCGGATGGAACTGGGCAAAGTCTTCGGACTTGAACCCTCGTTTCTGGAGCAACGCGACAGCCAACGCATCCCCCATCGCCAAAGTCGCCGTCGTACTGGCTGTCGGAGCCAATCCCATCGGGCAGGCCTCTTCCGACACTGAGATGTCCAACACCACATCACTGTGCTTCGCCAAAGTCGAGCCCGTTTTCCCCGTCAGGGCGACGGTCGGAATCCCCATTCGTTCGATATATGGCAGCAATTGAAGAATCTCTTTTGTTTCTCCGCTGTTCGAAATTGCAATGAGTGCGTCGCGGCGAGCCACCATACCAAGATCACCATGCACCCCTTCGGCTGGGTGGAGGAAGAAGGACGGTGTGCCGGTGCTGGCCAACGTGGCGGCAATCTTCTGCCCGATGAGGCCGGACTTGCCCATGCCAGAGACGACGACTTTCCCTTTGCAGGTACCAAGGAGATCCACAGCCTGTGTGAATCGCCCGTCGAGACGGTCGATGAGGGCCTGGACGGCTCGGGCCTCGATCTGTAGCACCCGCCGGCCCTCATTGAGACTCGCGCCCGCCTGTTCGCCAGACGCCTTCGTGGTCGTTTTGGCCTTTAGTCTTTCGGTTTTGCTGCGTCGCATATCCGCATCACCCGTTCAAGCAGTGTCTTCAACTGATGCAGTGGGACCATGTTCGGACCATCAGAAAGGGCTTCATCGGGATTGGGGTGCACCTCCATGAAGAACCCGTCAACACCCACTCCTGCTGCTGCACACGCGAGCGGTTCGACGAATTCTCGCTGGCCGCTGGATTTCGTTCCACCGCCACCGGGGAGTTGCACACTATGGGTCGCATCGAAGACGACCGGATAGCCAAAACTTCGTAAGATCGGAAACGACCGCATATCAACCACAAGATTGTTGTACCCGAACGAGGATCCCCGTTCAGTGAGAAGAATGCGGTGATTCCCGCATTCTTCGACCTTCTTCACCGCATTGCCCATTTCTTGAGGCGAGAGAAACTGACCCTTCTTTACGTTGACGACCTTGCCCGTCTCGGCTGCCGCGATCAGGAGATCAGTCTGCCGACAGAGGAACGCGGGGATCTGCAGGATATCCACGACCTCGCCGGCTTCGGTCGCTTGCTCCTCCGTATGCACGTCAGTCAGAACAGGGAGACCCAATTGATCTTTTACCTTCTTGAGCACCGCCAGCCCTTTCTCGATGCCGGGGCCACGGAAGGACTTGATTGACGTTCGGTTCGCCTTGTCGAACGACGATTTGAATACATAGGGAATACCGAGCGCCTTCGTGATCTCAGCGATACGTCCAGCCGTCTCCAACACGAGCTGCTCGCTTTCGATGACACAGGGACCGGCGATCAGGAACGGTCGATGTCCTGCGCCAACTTGAAATGTTCCGAGATCGACTTCGTGCGCCATGATTCAGATCTGAAACCTAGTGGCCGCATTTCCTCCGCAGGGCCGCACCCACAAATCCGCTAAAAAGCGGATGAGGATGGTGAGGACGCGAGTTATATTCCGGATGGAATTGCGTCCCCAAGAACCAGGGATGGTTCTTCAGCTCGATGATTTCAACCAATCGTCCATCTGGTGAGAGGCCGCTGGGCACCAATCCTTTCGCCGTCAGTGAGTCGCGATAGGCATTGTTGAATTCATACCGATGTCGGTGCCGTTCGCGGACTTCGCTCACCCCATACATCTTCTGGGCCAATGTACCCTCGCCCAACTTGCAGAGATACGACCCGAGCCGCATCGTCCCGCCTTTGTCGCTCACGCTCCGTTGATCCGACATCAAATGAATCACAGGATGGGGCGAACGTTCATCAAATTCGGAACTATTCGCTCCCGCAAGTGCAGCCACGTTGCGGGCAAATTCGATCGTTGCGCACTGCATGCCCAGACAGAGCCCGAGAAATGGGACCTGATGCTCCCTCGCGTATTTAATCGTCGTAATTTTTCCCTCGATTCCACGTGCCCCGAACCCTCCAGGAATCAGAATACCGTCGGCATCACGGAGAATCCGTTCGGTTCCGTGGCGTTCGACATCCTCCGATTCGATCCAGTTGATGTGGACTCGTGTTTCGTGGTCAATACCGCCGTGCACCAAGGCTTCCGCGAGACTCTTGTAGCACTCCTTCAACCCCGCGTACTTCCCCACCAGCGCGATGGATACTTCGTGTTGTGGATGTTTGATCTTCTGAACCATCGCATCCCATTCGCGCAGATTGGGCGGACCGGTTTGAAGATGAAGCAGTCGAACGATCAATTCATCCAGGCCTTCTTTCCGGAACACAATCGGAACTTCGTAAATCGTGTCCACATCCTTGGCCGTAATGACCGCATCTTTTTCCACGTTACAGAACATGGCGATCTTCGCTTTCAACTCCGGAGGAATGTACCGGTCGGTTCGGCACAGGAGGATGTTCGGCTGAATACCGATTTCGCGCAGCTTGTTCACTGAATGTTGGGTCGGCTTGGTTTTTAATTCGCCCGCCGCTCCGATATAAGGTACCAGCGTGAGATGGACATACAGAACATTGTCACGGCCCACGTCATACGGCATCTGACGAATGGCTTCGAGGAACGGCAGGCTCTCGATGTCGCCGACCGTGCCGCCGAT
>UEXT01000479.1_pt1 | contig 11805 bp, 13 predicted proteins | sample 4301081 | NCBI WGS metagenome assembly UEXT01 (sample SAMEA4773177, study PRJEB27434) | metagenome | biome: 2259; feature: agricultural soil; material: soil | place: USA | collected 2014-09 | depth 0.25 m
GGGGCTAAGGGTTCGAATTCTTTGCGAAGGGTGTGAGCTCTCCGGATTTTTGCTTCAGCTTTGCGACCAATTCCGGGTATGAGGTCTTCCTGATGATTGTCGTGAACTGCTCACGGTAGCTGTGGACTAGACTGATTCCGTCCGCGACCACGTCGTAGACACGCCAGTTGTCGGCCCGATACAGCAGTCGGAAGGCCAAATCGGTCGCGACCTTGCTCCCCGTCAGCTTCGCACTGACCTCCGCGTAGCTTCCCTCCCGTCTCTCCTGCAGAAAGTGGACCTCTTCGTCGGAGTACTCTTCAAGCCGGCCGGCAAAGGTATCCCGGAGAAGCTGAGCAAACAACCGAACAAACTCCTGGCGTTCTTCGTCGTTCAGGTGCTTCCATTGGGCTCCTAACGATCGTTTCGCCATTTCGTCATAGGCGAGGCGGCTTCCGATCACCTGCTCAAGTTGCTGGCGGCGTGCGTCGACTCGGTCAGGCCCCTTTAATTCTTGGTCCTTTAAGATGCGGAGCACTTGCATGATCGTGCCTTTCATCGCTTCCGTGGCGGTTTCTGCCGCCATGGGCGCAGGCCCATCGATCAACCCGATCATCACTGCGATCCCCAATATGACAGGTCGTAGGGCGGATTTGCTCATGTCGGACCCATCACGTGACCGCCCATTCCAAGCAGGCTGTGGTCTTTTGTAAATAGGTTGGTGAACATTTCTCGATAGACATTAGTGCGCACTATCTCAATCAATCGGAGCGCTCGGGCCCAGAGAATCTTGGCTTAATGATTATATCAATAGACCATGAAATGCTAACGTTTCCTCTTTCAGCGTGTACGCTCCAGGTTGGCGGGCAAAGGTCGGTGAGGCTCACATTATGACTCCGTGGGAGTGATGGGGAAAAAGTCAAGACTCTCCTGAACGAGCAGAAGGTGCAAGCAGGACATTCTCGATTACATGATTAATACGCATTATGCGGTAATTGATATTGATAGTCCCGAGCGAGTTGATCGGCCTCCTGTGCCTGCGCCCAAAACTTCTTGGCCATCTCTCGACTCTTTTGCACCTCAGCGGAATCCCGACCAAGATCTTTCGCTTTAAAGTCGGCTTCGCGCTCGTAGCGTTCGGCCATCATCTTGAGGTCGGTTGCTTGCGAGCGATAGTGAAACATCAGATCCCGCATGCAATCATAATCCGCTCCACACGCTGTTGCTTCCGTATCTGCTGCTTCCGTAGGAGTACCGGTCAGTAGAGCCCCCACAAGCAGTAGACCGCCCCCTAAAACATGTCGGTCTTTCATGGTGCACCTCCTAAGAGAATTGTCATGAGGCTTCCCTAGCTATTCGTCCTACCAAGAACCTTCGACTTAGTAGATCTGAATCTTCACGTTGAGGGCTTTGCTCCCAACGACTTTCTGAATGAGACCAACACGGTGGGGCCTGTGCGACATCACACCGATGGCACTTCCCTGTGCCGCTCATCGGCCTGCCTTTGGCTTTGAGCGCAATTGGGGTGCCACCCAACACAAGAAGACAAGAGCAGACAAAATTAGAAGTATTGCAACGGGTTTGCGGAAGTAGACAAGACAGCAGAAGCAAGAAGGCGTGACAGCTGAGAGAGCATGTCGTCCCTCGTCTGCATAAAAGAGTTGTAATTCTGCACAGATGTGGATTGGGACATTCTGTCTTGGTTGGACGATTCTTCACACTGCCCAGACGGGTCGTTTAAGGAAAGTGTTGGAAATATCAAATCAATGAAAGCGGGCACTCTTAATGCAGCATACGCCGTCAATGTGACTCACTCTCACGACAGTCGGGGTTCGCGTTCCACCCGATTGTGTCGAGAACAGTCTCGACTGCTCCAGAAGCTAGAAGAGGAGGTCATGGCGTTCGACGATTTCGAGGATAACGGGAAAGTGATGGATTGGCTGACCCGCTGCGAAGCGATTGCGGAAAGCGACTCGTTCGTTCGGAGCGGTCATCCCGAGGATCAGGTGATAATCCTCAGAGCAACCCTCCTGCGAGCTGCCGCGGCAGGGGTGAACTGGCGAGAGATTTATCGCTCTATCTACGAACAGTGGCATACTCGGCACCCACACTTTCCCGACCTCAATGCGATGGCGTCTGAGATAGAGCACCATCGCTCGCGCTCAGAAGGAACCTAATAGCATCCCTCCTCCGTCTCTCTACTTTCCACTGTGAAAATCGAGAACGGCTTCAGCGGCGGATCCATGTGGAAGATGAATTTAGCAGAGTGAAGTCCAGGGGTCGTTACCGGAGGCTAAGATGTGTGTCGGGCTAGTTGTCGGAGTCCTCATTGGCTACTCCCGCCTGCAGAAATGACGAGGGAATTGCCAGATCGTCAACGACTTGAGCTATCTCCTCCACTATAACCATGGCGTCGGCGCCCTTCCCTCTCTTTTTTGCTCCGTCGCTCTCGCCAGGAGTAAAATCGTTTGCTTAGAGGAAATCGGCACTTCTTAATGGACTTGTCTGTTTAGGTCCCAATGGTCGACGAATACTCCATGAAAGTTGTGGTCACCGGCGGGACTGGCTTTGTTGGCCAGGCATTGTGCCGGTCTCTGGTGCATCAAGGTATGGGTGTCACGGTCTTCTCTCGCAATGTCCTTCAGGCGAAGGCGGTGGTCGACCCTCTGATCAAGATTGTCGAGTGGGACGGTATGACATCTGGGACCTGGGAAACCGAACTGGCCTCGGCAGCGGCTGTGATCAATCTCGCCGGGGCACCGATCGCCGAAGGTCGTTGGACGCCGAAGCGCAAACGGTTGATCGTAGACAGCCGGGTGAATGCGACTCGTCTATTGGTCCAAGCGATCTCGCGCCTCACGCAGAAGCCCCGCGTCCTGATCAGCGCGTCCGGCATTGGGTTTTATGGCACGAGCCAAGACCGACTGTTTGACGAACAGAATGGGCCCGGCTCCGATTTCCTTGCCGATCTGTGTGTGGCCTGGGAACAGGCGGCATTGGCGGCGACTCAGACCGCCGGCGTTCGGGCTGTCTGTCTGCGGATCGGGATGGTGCTTGACAACGACGGCGGCGCGCTGGCGAGGCTGGTGCCCCCATTCCTGGCTTTTGTGGGAGGACCGATTGCACCAGGAACCCAGTGGGTGTCATGGATTCACCGGGCCGATCTCGTCGGTCTGATCGAGTGGTCGTTGCTGAATGAGAAGGTGTCAGGGCCGGTGAATGCGGTGGCTCCGGGGCCGGTGACCATGCGAGCATTCTGCAAGGCCTTGGGAAAGGTGTTGAGTCGGCCATCCTGGTTGCTTGTACCCGAGTTCGCACTCCGACTGACGTTTGGTGAACTGGCTACTTTCCTGACCACCGGCCAACGCGTCCTCCCCAATGTGGCTCTTGAAGGTGGGTATCAATTCCGGTTTCCTGAACTTGAATCGGCATTCCGGTCAATCTTCACGCGGGTACCAGCTTCCCAGGTGAGACCTTGAACGCCAATCCGATACGCATCGGCATCAGCCGCTGTTTGCTTGGTGATCATGTCCGCTACGACGGGGGGCACAATCGCGACCGATTCCTGACCGAGGTTTTCGGCCGCTATGTCGAATGGATCCCGATCTGTCCGGAAGTCGAAGCGGGGCTGGGGACACCGCGCGAGGCCATGCGATTGGTCGGCCACACCAAAGCTCCGCGACTCATGACGATCACGACTACACGAGATATGACCAAGCCTGTAACCATGTTTACTGAGCGCAAGCTCGAGCTGCTCCAGACCAGCGATTTCTCCGGCTATGTCTTTAAAAAGGATTCCCCGAGTTGCGGGATCGAACGCGTGCGGATCTTCAACCGACAGGGCAAACCGCGTCGGAACGGTGTAGGTCTGTTCGCACATGCCTTTATGGAACGGTTTCCGTTGGTCCCAATCGAAGATGAAGGGAGGCTCCGCGATCCGGTGCTCCGCGATAATTTTATCGAACGAGTGTTCTGCTATCACCGATGGCGGACGCTGACACGAGGGCCGCTCACCTGCAACGACGTTGTCGCGTTTCATGCGACGCACAAGTTTCTGCTGCTCGCCCACGACCGGCAGTACGCTGAGCAGCTCGGTCACCTAGTTGCACAAGCTGATCGGCATCGGCCGAGGAACCTGGTTGAGCGGTATGGCGTGCTCTTCATGAAGGCGTTGGCCGTAACAGCCACGCGTCGTAAACACGCCAACGTACTGCAGCATGCGATCGAACATATGAAGGATCGCCTCGCGCCCCGCGAGCGGACTGAGTTGGCTGGGGTGCTGGAGGACTATCGCCGGGGACTCGTTCCCTTGATCGTACCGATCACGCTGATGAAACAGTATGTGGCCCTCTATCAAATTGACTACCTCCGCGACCAGGTTTATCTCAACCCACATCCAAAAGAGATCAAGCTCCGCAATTCAAATTGAAGGAGACATTGATGGGTACAGTGATCCGAGGAGTCATTCTGGTCGGTCATGGAGGTGTTCCGAAGGATTGCCCGCAAGAACTGCTTATGCGTCTCAAGCGCCTCCAGGTCCAGCGGCGGGCGGCAGGGACGCTGATGTCGGCCGAAGAACGTGAATTGGACGCAAGAATTCGCCGGTGGCCGAGGACTGCGGCCACGGATCCCTATCAATCGGGACTTGAAGCGGTCGCGGCGCGGTTGAAACCCTATCTGAACGGAGTTCTCTTTGCCGTGGCCTACAACGAATTCTGCGCCCCCACATTGCAAGAGTCGGTGGAAGAGCTGATCGGGAAAGGCGCCACCGATATCACCGTCACAACGACAATGTTTACGCCTGGTGGCGCTCATTCGGAAATCGAGATCCCGGAAATTCTCGATCATTTGAGGCAACAGTACCCAACCGTCACGCTCCGCTATGCTTGGCCGTTTGATCTGCAGCAGATTGCCGCCACGCTGGCCGAACAGCTCCGGCGTTTTTCTTGAAGGGGGCGATTCCTGAAACTCCGAAAGTCTCTGTCATTGGTCCGACCGGCAGTGTACAATGCCGTCGGTTTTTCACAGGACCAGTGGGAGGTGTTGTGAGAGTCCGAGAGCAACTCGCCAAGGCTTTTCATGAGACGCAGTCGTTTAAATGGGATCCTGATAAGGGGTTTACGCTCACATCTGGTCAGATCAGCCCATTCTACGTCGATTGCCGGGCGCTGATGGCCCATCCCTCCGCGCGTCGTTTAGTCGGACAGCTGACCCTTGAGGTGCTAGCTGGTGTGACAATCGACTGTCTGGGAGGGCTTGAAATTGGTGCCATCTCCATAGCGACCACGATTTCCGATTTTGCATTCGCTGTTCAGCCCGAGCACGAGTGGCGAACATTCGTGGTACGCAAGCAGGCGAAGGATCACGGGTTGGGAAAATTAATTGAGGGAGCAGTGAAAGCCGGTGATCGGGCGCTGATCATCGATGATGTTCTGACGAGCGGAGGATCTCTCATCAAGGCGATTTCGGCTGCAAGGGCCGCTGGCCTTGCCGTCAGTCATGCCTTGGTTATTGTGGATCGCAAGGAACAGGACGGACGTGCACGCGTCGAACAGGAAGGCGTGACGGTCATGAGCTTGCTTACGATCGACGATCTCATGACCTATCGTTCTGCCGCCGTATCCTCCCGCTGAGGCGGAGTTATTTGCAGCGAAATTCGATTCCCCATCGGCGCTCCTGCACAACTTCCTGACTGCCTTGGACCGCTCCTGCGACACGTGATCGACCTTTCGTCTCTCCTTCTCGCACGATTGTGTACGGTCCACCGCATTTTTCCTGCATGAGTGCCAGAGCGTCTTTTCGAAACGAGGACACCATGTAACCCTGGTCGCCTTTGAACGGGTATGCCACCACCCCGCCGTCGTCTCTTTCTTGAATGAACTTCGCACCGTCCGCGCATGCGGCCAAAAGCAGGACTGCCGCTAACGCTCCGGCCCTTGACCGATGGATCATACTCTTTCTAAGATGAACAAGGAATTCACCAGCCTCTACGATTCAGGAGGATACCCATGAAATCGATAGCAATCCTGGCCCTCAGTGCAGCGCTGGCCCTGCTGGTCACAACGGGCACGGTGTCCGCCCATCATTCCTACCTGCTTACGGTTCAGCAACTGCGGGCGGGATTGATGAAGGCTCCCTCGACGGCGCAGAAGGGGTTCGTTCTGGTCGATGTCCGATCCCCGGAAGAACATGCAACGGGGTTCATTCCCGGTACCGATTTCAACATCGATTTCCGCGAGATCAAAACGCGTCACCGCGAAATCGGTGCGCAACTGGACGATCACATTGTTGTCTATTGCCAGTCTGGGCACCGGAGCAACATCGCTGCAGAAACCTTGGCCGATCTGGGTTACCACCACGTCTATAACGTCAGCGGGAGCATGAATGCCTGGGAGGAGGCAGGCTTTCCGATCGAGACACCAGGCCGCTAACTCTGATGACTATCGATCTGCAGGCTTTTCCTGCGGAGCCCGATTTGCCGGTGTGGCGTGACGGGGGCTGATGCCGATGACAGCCGGTAGCCCGATGTGGGCTGTCGAGTTGTCGCTTAACTGGGAAAGCCACGGCTGCGGGTTGCCCGCCTTATTTGTCCTCTGTGTGGTGGCCGTGCTCAATACCACGTCTGACGAAGACCCTCCATCCATCGCCATCGCTTGCCGTACTGCGGGAAAGGTATCCCGTACACATTGGCCAATCGCATGGAGCGACACCGCATCCGTACTCTTGAGCAGCAGCATGTGTCCGTTGCCGAGTTCCGCGAGAATCGTTTGTCGGGCCCGTTTGCCCGTCTGACGCACGCGCACCTTTCCTGTCCGGTCGATGAGCATCAGCGATTGCGCTGCTTCTTGGTATGAGGGTTGCTGCTCATCAAACGTATCTACGGCGAGGTCTAGGACTCTCGCTAAGCGCGACGTTGAGGCTACAGGTTCGGCTACAAAAAGCCCCATCCAGGTCGGATGACGCTTACTGCCGATCGAACGCCCACTAGCATATAACAGACCGAGATACGAATAGTCCTCGCGGAATAAACCGGCATTGAAAACGAGGTCGTGCCCTGTCTGTTTTTGCCATTGATGAATATCTGGTGGGACTGCCATCCCCTCTCGCTGATAGTAGTGGACCGAAAAGCGATAGCGATCCGGATCGATATCGATGGCAACAAACGGCGGGACCTCTTGGCAAGGTGTTTGAGGTGTCCAGACTGCTGCCGACAATCCTTCCGCGACTGGGTCCCAGGTCAACGTTTGAGTAGCAGCTTCATGAGGCCAGCCGATGACTAGCCATGCAGTTCCGAGCAAAAACGTAGTGGCAAAACTGGAGAAGAGCCGACGGTACTCGAAGGAGTGATTCATCATCGTTTTTGATCGAGTATAGAGAGGCGAGGCGCGGGCCGTCAAATCAGGCTGGCTGTGACAAACCCCCGTCGGGCCTGCGGTCCTCAGTGCAACACTGCTCGTGGGGCAGGCGAGGTGGCAGCGGTTTTCCCGGCGCGCAACCGCGTGTCGAGGAGCTCTCGGACGGCCCGCGCAAGAGCTTCGGGCGTGAAAGGCTTCTGCAGAAAGCTGGTGGAGCCTTCCTCAAGTCCCGCATGGAGGCCGACATCGTCGATATAGCCGGAGATGAAGAGAATTTTTAGATTGGGTTTGATCACAGAGAGGTGCTGAGCCAACTCTCGACCACCCATACCCGGCATGACGACGTCCGTCAACAACAGATCGAGAGCGCTCGCTTGCTGCGTCGCCAATAAGCAGGCCTCGACGCCGTTCTTGGCCTCCCGCAGACGATAACCGAGTTTGCGCAGTTCATCTCGCACAAGATTGCGGACGCTCGGGTCGTCTTCCACGAGAAGAATGGTTTCGGTCCCCCGTTTCGGTTGCCCTTGGTCTTGGGGTAGTGCGGCGGTCGGCACATCGGATTCAACGCTGGGAAGGTACACGTCGAATTTTGTTCCATGTCCTACGCGACTGGCCACGTCGATGCCACCACCGCACTGAGTGACAATTCCAAACACCGTGGAGAGACCGAGCCCGCTGCCTTTTCCTTCTTCTTTCGTTGTGAAGAACGGTTCGAATATGTGCGATTGGGTCTGGCGGTCCATCCCACACCCTGTATCACTGACCGACAACTTTACATAGGGGCCGGGAGCCAACGGGAGGAGATGATGGACGGGGCTGCGGGCAAGTTCAATCTGGGCAGTTTCAATCGTGAGAATTCCGCCTTTCGCCATCGCGTCTCGTGCATTGACGACGAGATTCATGAGAACCTGCTCAAGTTGTGCCTGGTCGGCGCGTACGTGGACGTTTCCCGGGTCAAGCTTGGTCACAAGGCGGATATCTTCCCCGATCAAACGGCGCAACATACCTTCGATATTGGTGACGACGGTGTTGAGACTCAACACCTTCGGGTCCATCGACTGCTTGCGGCTGAACGCGAGCAGTTGCCGAATCAGTCCCGCGGCTCGCTCCCCTGCTTTCTGGGTCTCTTCAATCTTGCTGCGAAGCGGGTGTTCAGGGCCCAGCTCGGTCGATAGGACCTGACTGTATCCCATGATGACCGTGAGGAGATTGTTGAAGTCGTGGGCGATGCCGCCTGCCAATCGTCCGACCGCTTCCATCTTTTGAGCTTGTCGGAACTGCTTCTCGCTCTGCTCTAGGGCCTCCTCCGCGCGTTGTCGTTCCGCTCGTTCTTCCACCTCTCGTAAGGCGCGTTGGACGGAGGGGACCAATCGACCTAACCGTTGCTTCAAAATATAATCTGTCGCGCCCTGGTGCATGGCATCGATCGCCAGATCCTCACCGATGGTCGCGGAAACGAACATGAAGGGTACTTCCGGGCGGTGTTGTCGGGCGAGGGTCAAGGCACTGAAACCGTCGAAACCTGGGATGGAGTAGTCTGCAAGGATCAGATCGATCTCACCCCCTTTAAGCGCAGCAATAAAATCATGACGTGTGTCGACGCGGCGCGATAGACAGGAGATTCCTCCCTCCGTCATGGTCGCTGTGATGAAGTCAGCGTCGACGGGATCATCTTCGAGGAGCAGGAGGCGCAGCGGGGGCTTCACGGGTCCTCGACTGTGAGGCTACTGAGTGGATGCCAGGCCTTCCGGGGGCGGTTCGTTGATCACACCCCAAAAGACGCCTAGTTCCTTCACGGCATTGATGAACTGGTGGAACTCAACCGGCTTGACAACATATGCGTTGGCTCCCAGGGCATAGCTTTGGGCGAGATCTCGCTCTTCACGTGACGACGTTAGCATGACGACAGGAATATGATGTAGGTCAGCGTCGTTCTTAATGGTTCTCAGCACCTCAATTCCGTCCACCTTCGGCATTTTGAGGTCGAGAAAAACTACAGCTGGGTTCCCATGCCGTCGTGTCTTAAAGGGACCTCGGCAGTAGAGGTAGTCTAACACCTCGGCGCCATCATGACAGACGACAACCTTGTCGGCAATGTGATGTTCCTCCATCGCGGCCAAGGTCAGTTCGGCGTCACGAGGATTGTCTTCCGCGAGGAGTATTGGCTTCAGGGTGGTCATCCTACAACTCTCTTCGTTGGGAGGGTAAAGAAAAATGTCGCTCCCCGGTCGACTGCCCCTTCGGCCCGAGTGCGGCCACCATGCCGATGAATGATCCGTCGGACATTCGCGAGTCCGATGCCCGTCCCCTCGAACTCGTCGTTTCGGTGGAGGCGTTGAAACACACCAAACAATTTGTTCACGTACTGCATATCGAACCCCGCGCCATTGTCCCGGACGAAGATCTCGGTTTCACCCGCGCTCCGTGGGGTGGCGCCGATCTCAATCTTCGCTCCGGCGCGATGTCGAGTAAACTTCAGGGCGTTCGAGAGCAGGTTCGTAAACACCTGACGCAACATCGCCGGATCGCCGTAGACCTCAGGCAATGACCCAATTGTCCAGGAGATCGTGCGTCCTTGCAAGTCAAGTCGTAAATCGTGAATGACGGTCTTGACCAGTTGATCCAGGTTCACACTGGTTCGCAACATTTCTTGCCGCCCCATACGAGAAAATATCAGCAGGTCGTCGATCAACTGGCCCATTTGTTTCGCGGAATCGGAGATGGTTTGGAGATATCTTCGGGCTTTATCGTTGAGCGACTCACCAGCGGTCTTGGATAGCAAGGAGGCATAGCCGTCGATATGGCGAAGTGGTGCGCGCAGATCATGCGAGACGGAATAGCTGAAGGCTTCGAGTTCCTTGTTCGCCGCCTGGAGCAATTCGCCTCGACGGCGAAGTTCTGTTGCGACGCGACGGCGCTCGGTGATGTCGTGATGAATCAGATGATACACAGAAGCCAGCAAGACAAGTTGCAACAGAGCACCGAGAACAAGGAGCACGATTGTGTTTCTCGTACTTCTGGCAGATTGAACAACACGGGCTCGAAGAGCCTTCTGCTCAGCCCCTTCAATTTCAATGATCAAGCGATGGATCGCCTCTAGTTCTAGTTTTGCTGCGCCCGAGAGAGCGATGGAGCGAACTCCTTCGTAGCCACTTGTCTGTCGTGCTGAAATGGCCGCTGCCTCGGCGGCGAGTTGTTGACCGATTAATCCCTCAAGGCTTGCTACACGTGCCTCTTGGTCGGAAGTGCCTTCCGTCAAACCCCGCAGGTATTGCGAGAACACCGGCATCTGCTCCAAGACTGTCTTGTGTCCTTTGAGATAGGCCTTATCACCAGTCACAAGATAGCGGCGGTGTCCGCGCTCGGCTTCATCCAATGTCTCTCCGATCGAACCCAGAAGCTGCACGAGTTCGTGACTCCTTGTATCGAGTTGGCTGTTCTTGATGAGCACCGCTGTGTTGCGATAAGAGGCGATGCTAATCACGACGATACCCGCAAAAACGAGCCCGAACCCTCCAAGCACACGTTGCTCAATTGACCAGCTGGCAAACCACCGCACGGCTCTGGCCATGAGCGATTGAGGCATGGATTTCTTCTCAGGGGACGACGTTGATTGGACGGGCCCCGACGCCGTTGAAACGGTGGGACTATCTTGAGTGACGGATCCCATAATAAACGCAGAACCCACGCTGAGACGTTAGGGGAAATCTCGTGACAGAACTGTACTCTGCCGCCTGGTACCCTGCAAGAAATATTTTAGCAGAAGCGCCGCTGGGAGCGGGATGAGGACGAGGGATGATCATCCACCGAACGGCGGAATGAGCGGAGTCGACGCCGCTGGCTCGGCCAGATTGGAAAACATCAACGATGCGGCCACCACCCAGTCGATCACCGGTTGTGGATAGACGCCGATCACGAGCGTTCCTGCGAGCCCCACATACACCACAGCCTTCATGGGACCCGAGATCGACACCGGCGATGGATCATGGGGCTCGATGATATACATCCTCTTCACGACGATCAGATAGTAGTAGAGGGAGATCACGATGTTGATCACTCCGACCGCGATGAGTGTATAAAGCCCTTCCTTGATTGCTGCGATAAAAATATAGAGTTTGCCGATGAATCCGGCGAGAGGTGGCACGCCGGCGAGTGACAACAGAAAAATCAACATGGCGAAGGCAAGGAAGGGTGACCGGCGACCTAGGCCGCTATAATCCTCGATTTCATCGCTGCCGATCGCCTGGCTCACCGCGATAACGATGGCGAAGGCTCCTAAGTTTGCGAACAGGTAGGTCAACAGGTAGAACAAAATTGCATCACTTCCCATTTTGGTCCCGGCGGCGAGGCCGATGAGCACATTGCCAATCTGCGCAATGCCGGAATAGGCCAGTAGTCGTTTGATGTTCTTCTGGGCGATTGCCACGATGTTGCCGTAGGTCATCGACAAAATCGAGGCCGCAACCAACAT
>UEXT01000641.1_pt1 | contig 11797 bp, 15 predicted proteins | sample 4301081 | NCBI WGS metagenome assembly UEXT01 (sample SAMEA4773177, study PRJEB27434) | metagenome | biome: 2259; feature: agricultural soil; material: soil | place: USA | collected 2014-09 | depth 0.25 m
GCCGGCTTGCCTCCCTTGATGTGTTCATCCAGGATGGTGGCGACATCGGCTTCAGTCACTTTCGAGTACCAGGTGCCGTCCGGATAGACCACGACAGTTGGTCCTTGTTCGCAGGGACCGAGACACGAAGAGCCAGTGACCAGAACATCCGTCGGCATCATGCCGCGCTGCATCACACCCATGTTGAAGGCCATCAACAATTGGCTGGAGCCTTGATTCCCGCAAGATGGTTTGGGGTGGCCAGGAGGACGGGCGTTGGTACAGACGACAATGTGATATTTTGGTTTTGGCATGAGAGCGTCCTTTGTTAGGGTGATGGCGCTAGACGCGCCTGACGGATCGATCGGCTACTCCGGCCGATAGGCCTGCCACTCTTGGATACATTCTTCCGGGAACTTCCACTGCTTGAGTCCTTTGATGACCCAATCGAGATAATGATCCTTGGGCTTGAATTTGCCGATCGGTGTCGCGGCGTAAGTGGTGACGAGCAGCTTTTCGCCGCTCTCGTTGTGCACTGTGACTTGGACGTGCCGGTAGGCTCCTTGCGGGACGTCGCCTTCGAACTCGTCGAGCACCTTCAGATCTTCGTCGGTCAGTTCAAACACCGCGCCCCAGACCTTCTCGCCCGGTGACGGGACGACGCTGGCCAACCCGCAGCGCCATTGCGACGACCACCGGCAGAACTGGATCGTGTGATCGGGAAGCGTTGCCAGCATCTGGAATTGATGTTCCGGCGCGCGCCGCTTGAGTTGAGTCGGGTTCAGGTTGTCGGCGTAAAGAAAAAACTTCATCGCAGCACTCCCATGTGCCGGGTATATCTAACATAACCACTTTTGCACGCACAAGCCGCTTCGCGAGCTTCTGGAGCGGTGATGAGTCATCCGTTGACTTGCGCCTCACGGCCTCCCTAAGATGAACCCCTGCGTCGGTATGACGGCAACTCCTCATGCAGTTGCCGCGGCAACGCGAAGGACGTCGCAACCACTGCGCGACCGATAACTCTCAGGCCACCTCCCTTCGATGGTGAGAATTCTCCATTATGCGGTGCCTGCGGTCCTGATCCTGGGGGGACTGTACTATATGTGGGTCACACCCCCCTCGCTCAATCCGATGGCGGATAAGCGAGCCGCGGAGGCACTTGCACTTGTTCAGACTCATCGCGCGTTGGGCTATCCGACAATTCTACAGGCCATGAACGAGCATGTGCGTTCCATGAAGGAACGGGGGCGTGGTGTTCGGCTCGGGGAATGGCGTGTGAATCAAGCCGACGGTGATCTGTATGAGATTCGGGTACAGTTACGAGACGAGGGAGAGAAGGGGCAGTGGTTTGAGCGGGAATTTATCTGGCATGCTGATCTGGCTTCCAAGAGGGTCAACGCGGCGTCGCTGCCGGCGGATGGACTGACACCGAAAGCACCCGACCTCGAATCTCCAGCGCCCCAGAAGACTCCCCCTCCACTCGGACCTACGTCAGGGTAGGGGGGAGCGCGACCTGGATCACATCTTTCTTAACGCGGACGGGGCAACAGGCTACGGAAAAGTGAGGCACCTGGTGTCGTTTGCCGGTTCGCACGTTGAATTGCCATCCGTGCCAAGGGCATTCCACGATGTCGCCAGTCAGATGCCCTTCTCCCAACGGCCCACCTGAGTGGGGACAAGTGTTATCGAGGGCATAGAAGATTCCATTCACATTGAAGAGCGCGATCCACACACCGTGCACTTCGACGGTGCGTCCTGTGCCCGGGGGAATTTCGCTGACCTTTGCCACGGTCACGAATTCAGACATGCAGGACGACCTGATCCAGGTGAAATGTTGTTTGGGGAGGAATCTGGGCCCGTGTCATGAGATGGCCTGGTGCTTGATTTCGCAGCGGGCTTATGGCATAGAAATACACGAGCGTACCCAGACCAATACCAGGCCCTCACTGAGAAGGAGCCTCGGTTAGGAATGAGGTTGTTGGATGGAAATGACTCTCCTGCTCAACTCCACCTACGAACCCCTGCGTGTCGTCCATTGGCAAAAGGCTATCACTCTCCTCTGGCAAGGTAAGGTTGAAGTCCTCGAAGTCTACGATCGCGAGATTCACGGCATCTCGATCTCCATCAAGCTCCCGGCCGTGATGCGACTGCTCAAGTTGGTGAAGCTGAAAGACAGCCATCGCGCTGTCAAGTTTTCCCGCATCAATATCTTCACGCGTGATGGGTACACCTGCCAGTATTGCAATCATAAGCACCGGACCGAGGAGCTCACCTTCGATCACGTGATACCCATCGCCGACGGTGGACGGAAGACGTGGGAGAATATCGTCACGGCCTGTTGGCGCTGCAACAACAGGAAAAGCGGCCGAACACCTGAAGAAGCCGGGATGCGGCTGGTGAAGAAACCCGTCAAGCCTCGATGGAGTCCGGTGATCACCATTACGATCGGTATCAGGAATACGCCGGAAAGCTGGCGCGACTATCTGTACTGGAATATGGAGCTGGACGCCGATCCCTCAGGGCCCTAGCCGGCTGTTGAAACGCGTCTTCTGCTTCGTTCTCGCTTCGCTCAAACCCTCAACGTACCGAACGAACGTACGCCTCGGGCTTTCGCTCGCTGCGGCCTTGCCGAAGAACGCGTTTGAACAGCCGTAAACTCATCTACTCATTGTTGCGGCATTGCGGGAAAGCTTTTTGAGCATCCCGTGAGTGCTGAGACTCTTCTGACCCAGCACTTCCCTTCACTGTTTCACCGTATCTAGAACAATCTCAAAATCTCGCCCGCCAGGGAGCGTCGGGTTTTTTGCATAGCGGCCTTCGATATCACCGGGCTGTGCCGGCCCGGCCTGACCGTCTCGATCCAGTCTCGCGACCACATCGACCATTCCGCGCAGCTCTGACCCCTGCACCATCACATCGGCATTCGTGATTTCAAAGGAGACCGGGAAGTGCGGGCTGTCGAAGCGTTTGGCTGCGATCGGTCGCGGTGTCCCTCCAGGTCTCCGAACAATCACGAAGAGAACATCCGTGGGGCGGACCTGGTCGGCCAGTGCCTGCGTGATCAGGACGCGACCGGCGATGACCGGCGCGCCGGTTTGGGGGTCGCAACTATGCGCGAGACCGAACCAGGCGGCGAGTGCCGCGAATCCGATAATGCTCCCGGCCATGCCGAGCGTTCGCACATCGTATCCAGCCATTGCAGGGGTGATCCCTTCCAGAGGGCCGATCTTACCGCGTTCTCACGCGGCGGCATTATAATGGGTTGGTCGGGAAAAGGGGAGAGCACAGTTTACGCTGTGAAAGAGCCTGTTGTAAGATAGCACCTTCTTTCTGTGGAGGAGGAAGTATGGTGGCGAATCCTGGGTTTCCCCTGTCGCTCGATGTGCGGGGCTGGCCCGTGCTGGTCGTGGGGGGCGATGAGGAGGCGGCAGAAAAAACGCAACGGCTGCTTGAGGCAGGCGCGAAAGTCACCGTGATCAGCCCGACGCTGCACGACACCCTGAAAAAATTGGCCGCGTCGGCAAAAGTCATCCACCGGGGACGGCAGTTTCGGGAGAGCGATTCGGAAAACGCCATTCTGGTTCTGAATACTATTCGGGGCGATAAGGATTTCTCGCGATCCCTTCTCAATCTGGCCCGCCAGAAGAAATTTCTGCTCTGGTCCGTCGACCAGCCGGAGGCCTCAACGGTGACCATGCCAGCAGTCGTGGCTTGCGGGCCTGTGCGTGTGGCCATCAACACCAGCGGGATGGCGCCGGCCTTGTCGGGGTTCATCAAGGAAGATCTTGAAAGAATTTTCGGCGAGGAGTTCGCAGCCTTCGTCGAGTGGCTGGGTCAATTGCGCGAACAGGCGAAAGCCAATGAGCCGGATGTGGAAAAGCGGCGGACCCTCTTGCGTGAGGCACTGGACGGGTTTCGATTACTCGGCAAGGTTCAGTATCCCAAGGTGTGGACGGAGAAACGAGCCAAGGAAACCAGCGAGTCAGGAGCGGCGAAATCCTAAGGGAAGGAGCGCGATGTTCATATGGTTCTACTCGAATTCAGCATGTCCCCACTCGGCAAGGGAGAAAGTGTCGGCAAATATGTCGCGCGCTCACTGGACATCATCGATAAGAGCGGGGTGGATTACCGACTCAATCCCATGGGAACGGTGCTCGAAGGGGAATGGGACGATGTCTTCAGCGTGGTGCGACGGTGTTATGAACGGATGAAGCGAGACTGTGCGCGAATTTCCTGCACGATCAAAGTCGATTACCGCAAAGGCCATTCGGGTCGCCTCTCCAGCAAAGTAGCCAGTGTCGAACGCCACCTCAAACGCAAAATCCGCAAGTGATCGGAATCCTTACCGCATAAACCTGCTGTAACCTTCCCTGTATTTTCTCATCGATCCTGCTTGTATCCCCATCAATATCGTGAGAGGTACTCGCGAGCTAAGAGGTCCTATATCCGTCATACACTTATGAATCTGTTCAATAACTTATGAGATGTAGTTAGAGCAATCGATCTGATCGTGACGGATATAACATTTGCTCCTCGAATGCTGATCCTCAGTGGTCCCAGGCCGTCTGAAACTTCTGCAAAACAATCGCCGCATCTGGATTGACACAACGGTTACCCACAGTGTATCTTCTGCGCTCCTTATTGATAAGGATTCCTATATATAAGTTTTGTGTCCGTCATGAGTGACCTTCTCCTCCACGAGAAACATCGTACGATCCTGGAACGACCATTCATGGAGTTTCGACCATTCGGCTCCACTGAGCGAGGAGAAAGAATCCGTGATCTAAGTGGCATGTCGATCTGGCCGATGGTGGAACACCTGGAACGGTCGTTGGCACAGCGCCGAGGCAGGACAGCTGGTGACCAGGCTGTTGGTGAGCTCTGTCGGCTTCTGAACGAACGGATCAAGGATCCTGTGTATCACGTAACCCCGACATTTCTCGGGAACCATTGGAATAGTTACTCATCCGAGTTTGCGGCGTATCTCTACGAATTTTGCGAACAACTGTCGGGAGATCCTAGGTTCGCGTTTGTTGCAGGGCATGAAAAGGCATCGCCGATCATGCAGACATTGGCGCGGCCGTTTCCTCTCGCAACTATTTATGCGATGTATCCATACTTTGCGAACAAGTACGCACCCGGCTCGTTGGAATGCGAAGTCAAGTCGATCTCAGGCAACTCAGCTCGGCTGACGATGCGATTTACGCAGCACGCCTATCGCCAGTTCGGGCCTTATCGAAAACGCTGTGCGTATTTACGCTGCCAAGCTGCCCAAGGTTTAATGTCAGCCGTTCCAGAGCGCGTGCATTCTCTTCCTGCCGCACAGATTCATGAACACTCCTGCATCGCTGAAGGAGACGAGTGGTGTGAGTGGGATATTGTGTGGAGTTCCGAAAGGAAGAAGAGGTGGTTTGGAACGCTGTTCCAAGGTCTGCCGCAACATGAACGGAGCAACCCGGATTCGAGCACGTCTTTGCTACGAGTCGTATCGGGGTCCTCGGAGTCATACAGGCCAGTGGTGAGCACAGACGTATTGTCCGGTGGTGATCGAACAGAACATGTTGAGACGACCAACTCTCTGCGACGAGAACTGCTTCGAAAAGACCGGCCCAGTCACGAAAAGTTGTCTATGGAATGTTCATCGTTTGGCGTCAATAGACGTAAGAAAACAATTTCTGATCGGATCGGGTTGTTCAAAGGCCGGTTGGTATGGGCTTTCGGAGGCATGTTTACGGCGGTTTCGGCATTTGCATACCTCCATTTGCACCAATCGAATCTCAGTCTGTCCGAAGAGTTTGGGATCACGCTGTTGCCAGGGCTCGTAGCCTGGCTGGTCACCGGCCGTCAAATGCGACTACAGGCGGTTCAGCGTGAAGCAGTGATTCAAGAGCAGGTCCAGTTTGTCGAGGCCAGGCACGAAGAATTGCGGGAAGCTTATCTTGAACAGGAGCAAACCCGGGTCGAGCTGCGGCGCAAGGTTAACCAATTGACGGCGTTACATCGAGCCGGGCTGCTGTTTAATTCGACGCTCGATCGCGAAGCCCTCCTGAAGCAGGTTCTGGAATCCCTCACCACCGAACTTCATTACGATCGTGCGATGATTTCGTTTTTTGACCCGGTTCGCCGAGTGTCGCAGGATGCTCGTGTGATCGGAGTTCCTCCTGAGATCGAGGCCTTTGTCCGTTCGCTTGAATTACCCGTGACGGACCCTCGTTCCCCTGAAGGAATGGTCTTGTTGCAGGGACAACCGCTGCTCATCGGGGATGTGCAGGGTATGGTCGAACAGCTGCATCCCGTGAATCAGCAATTTGCCAAGCTGACGAAGGCAAAAGCCCTGATTTCAGTGCCGTTGAAAACGAAGGATCGGATCCTGGGAACATTGACCGTAGATCGTATGCAGGAACATAGCTTGACCCAGGATGACCTGGAGCTCATGACGACGATTGCCACGCAAGTCGCGATTTCATTAGACAATGCTTCAGCCTATCAGCAGATCGAGGAATTGAACGTGGGCCTCGAGGCGAAAGTACGGGAACGAACGGCCGAGCTGGAACAGGCAGATCGCATACGTTCTCGGTTTCTCTCGCATGTCTCGCACGAGTTGAAAACCCCGCTGACGTCGATCAAAGGGTTTCTGCAGAACTTGTTGGATGGCCTGACAGGCCCTGTTAATGAAAAGCAGCAGCGTTACTTGTCGAGGATGCTGGAAAACTCTGATCGACTGATCCGTATGATCGATGATTTGCTGGATCAGACGAGAATTCAAACCGGGAGGTTGGATTTGGTTTCAGCTGAGGTAGATCTTGGACATTGCGTGGCCGATGTCATCGAACAATTGCGCCCATTGGCGCAAGCCAAGCGACATCGATTGGACGTATTCTATCCGCCGACCCCCCTCAGGGTATGGGGTGATCGCGATCGGCTGATTCAAATCGTGCTGAATCTCGTGCAGAACGCGGTCAAATTCACGCCAGACGAGGGAATCATTACGGTCACAGTTGCAGAGGATGATCATGCTTTGGCCGGTGTGTCGGTCCGAGATTCGGGTCCGGGAATTCCGCCGGAATTTATTGACAAAATCTTCGACCCGTTTTTCAAGATCAAAGAAACGCGTGGCGGCGGCAAAGGATTGGGCCTTGGGCTATCGATCGTTCGCACTTTGGTGGAATTGCACGGGGGGACGATCGTGGCGCGGAATCAACCCGGGCACGGAGCAGAATTGTATTTCACGATTCCAAAGGTAGCCCCGGCTGAGAGTGTGCCAGACGGGGTTCGGATGGCCGAGCAATGCGTGCTCGTTGCAGATGATGATGCGGATATCCGCCAACTCCTCTACGACCGTCTCGTGGCTAAAGGATATCAGGTGCAAGCAGCTGCGGATGGAATCCAGGCCCTCGAGTCTGTGCGCGCCGAGTCGTTCTCAGGCCTAATCCTGGATATTGGAATTCCCTATATGGATGGCTTGGAAGTTCTCAAACGGATTCGGGAATGGGACCAACACCTCCCTATCGTCATGGTGACAACCTCGGGATCGAAGGACCTTGCTGTCCGGGCGATGGGCATGGGTGCACAGGCATATCTCCTCAAACCGTTCGATATCCCCGAGCTGCACCGGGTGATGGACTGCTGGTTCAGGCCCACCTGAGATTCTCTCTGCCCTTCCCTACCATCGACATCGTGTGTTCGCCAAAAAATGGAGCAGTTTGACTATGACGCGCTGGAGTCACAGGAATATTGGTGGGATCTCATTGGCACGAAGAGGAATAATCTGCCTCCTGTGGGTGGTGGTCCCATGGGCAACAAGTTGCCCGATGGCCTCAGCTCAGGTCCCGAGAATTCAGGGACAGGGAACAGCCGCGTCTGGGCAGGGGAATGCTTTTGCAGCACAAGCGGACGATCCGTCGGCAATCCATTACAATCCTGCAGCAGGTATGACCCAATTACGTGGGGTTCAGGTCATGGCTGGCGTCTTACTTTCCGGCGGGACGACTCAATTCACCGGCGCGACCGGAGTCACTGCCACCGGCGATCCAAACGGCAGCCTCGCCTGGCCTCCTCCGTCCCACGCTTATGTCACAGCGAATCTCAAGGATCTAGGGATTAGTCCTCTCGGCAATCTGACCGCTGGGGTGGGGCTAACCGTTCCATTCGGTTCGATCACTCGGTGGCCGGATAACGGACCGTTTCGGAATACGACCATATTCAATACGTTGCCGTTATTGGATATCAAACCGACGCTTGCCTACAAATTGATCGACGATCTCTCATTTGGTCTGGGGATCGACATCTATACCTTTAGCGGTGGTTACAGCTCCCATCTCTCACGGGATGAGAGGTTGCGCTTCGTGGAGGATATACGAATCAGCAGAATCAGATGCCTGACCTGACCTTCAATCCGGGTACTCCGTCGGCCGACGTCAATATTATCTCGGCCGGACTGGGCGTTTTGTGCCAAGAACGCGGATCGTTTTTCGGGCTGACGCGATGTGGGGAGCTCGGAGTCGGAGCCTTCAAGCCGAAAGCAGTCGGCGTAGATGTCTCCTATCAAGCTTCGCTCTATGAGCAACGGACCGTTACCGGAAATACCGGCGTGCGGGCTCCGGTGAATGGAGTCTATTCAACCACGTTGCACACGGGCGGTGTGTCCTTTCGGGTTGTGTATTGATCGATCAGGCTGGCATCACAGCGTGTGATACACCCGTGGCACACGAGGTCCGATGCCGCACAGAATCTCGTAGGGAATCGTGTCTGTCCATTCTGCGAGCTCATCGGCCCAAATCGCATCCTGCCCCTGTGGGCCGATGAGGATGACCTCGTCTCCGACTTGGGTTCCAGGAACCGCCGTCACATCGACCATCATCATGTCCATGCAGACAAGGCCAACCACGGGAACCCGGTGACCATGCACCAAGACCATCCCGCGGTTGGAGAGTCGTCGGTTGTATCCGTCGGCATACCCGATCGGAAGCACCGCAATGCGCGATTGACGTTTCGCCACGAAGGTTCGATTGTAGCTGACGGTGCCACCGGCTTCGACTGTCCGGACTTGGGCCACTGTGGTCCGCAACGTGAGCACTGGTCGCAGAGAAGGGGCCGTCACCGCATCCGGCAAGGTATGGTAGCCATAGAGCATGATGCCTGGGCGCACGAGGGAAAAATGCGAATGCGGAAACCGAATCAGACCGGCGCTGTTCGTGGCATGGATCAGCGGGATGCGCCATCCCCGCTGTTCGATCTGATGCATGATACGACGAAACGCCGCCAGTTGTTCCTCCGTGGCGGTGTCTTCTGTCCCATCCGTGTCGGCGAGGTGGGTCATCAAGCCTTCGAGTTGGAGCGGGCCATCAAGCGGAAGTGTCTGGATCAGAGATTCGACATCGCGCATCCGCAGACCGAGGCGACCCATCCCCGTTTCGACTTTGATGTGGATCGGATAGGCGGTGCTCAGATTCCGCACGGCCGCGGACAAGATCGGCATGATGCCGAGATCGCTCACCACCGGTGTCAGTTGAAGAGCCAGGAGGCCGGCGATTTGTTCGGGAAACAGGGGGCCCAGGACGACGATCGGGGCGTTGATGCCGGCTTGCCGGAGGGCAATGCCTTCCTCGACGGAGACGACCGCGAATCGTGAAATCCCATGCCGCAGCAGGGATCGGGTGATCTCGATTGCTCCATGACCGTAGGCGTCAGCTTTGACGACTGCCATGACCTCGCATCCAGGATTCAGACACCCTCGAACCGCAGCGAGATTATGGCTGAGCGCGGAGAGATCGATCGTGGCGGAGGTTGGAGAAAACGTCGATGTGGTCGGCACGCTGGTGAAGCCGGTTCCCTGTAAGATAGTTGATCAGACTTCGAGGATGTCGTGTTCTTTCTTTTTGATCACGTCGTCGATTTTCTGGATGTACTGATCGGTGAGCTTCTGAATGTCAGCCTCGCCTTTCCGCAGTTCATCCTCGGTGAGCTTCGCATCTTTCTGCAATTTCTTCAATTCTTCGTTGGCATCTCGCCGGAATCCGCGGACATGCACCTTGGTATCCTCCCCGTGTTTCTTGCAGATCTTGGTCAGTTCCTTCCGGCGTTCTTCGGTGAGGGGAGGGAGCGGGATGCGGATAACCTTCCCATCGTTCGATGGCGTGATACCGAGCCCGGATGCCGAGATGGCTTTTTCGATTTCCTTGATCAGCTGCGGCTCCCATGGCTGAATCGTAATCAGTCGGGCCTCCGGCGTCGCCAGATTGGCCACCTGCTTGAGCGGTGTCATGGTGCCGTAGTAATCCACCCGAATGCTGTCCAATAGCGCGATTGACGCGCGTCCTGTCCGCAGACCCGCCAAGTCGTGTTTAAGATGCTCGAGCGCACCTTCCATTTTCTCGGTTGTTTTTTGACGAATCGCCGCAGGGTTTGACATAAAGCCTCCGACAAGATTTAGGTGGAGGTTGTGGTGACGGTTGTGCCGATGGGCTCGCCGGTCGCCACGCGCTTGAAGTTGCCCTTCTGTTTGAGGTTGAACACGATCAACGGAAGATGGTTATCCATGCAGAGGCTGATGGCGGTCGCGTCCATCACCTTGAGGTTCTGATTGAGAATCGAGATGAAGGAAATCTCGGTGTACTTCTTGGCGGATGGGTTCTTGACGGGATCTGAGTCGTAGATGCCATCGACCTTTGTCCCCTTCATAATGACTTGGGCCCCGATCTCCATGGCTCGGAGTGCTGCCGCAGTATCGGTTGAAAAATATGGATTGCCGGTCCCTCCGGCGAAAATCACGACCCGCTTTTTCTCCAGATGACGGATCGCCCGGCGGCGGATGTACGGTTCGGCGAGCTGATGCAACTCGATCGCGGATTGCACACGCGTCATGACCCCCTTCCGCTCGAGGGCGTTTTGCAGCGCCAGCGCATTGAGGACGGTCGCCAGCATGCCCATATAGTCGGCGGAGGCCCGTTCCATTCCTGACGCACTCGCAGCGATGCCGCGGAAGATATTCCCGCCGCCGATGACCACCGCGACTTCGACGTCGAGCGCAACAACGGATGCAATTTCCTCGGTGAGGGCTTCGAGGACAGAGGGTTGGATCCCATATCCCTGCTCACCGGCCAACATCTCTCCGCTGACTTTGAGGAGGATGCGGCGGTATTTGGCAGAGCTCATACTTCGCCTAATTGGTAGCGAGTAAATCGGCGAATGTTGATGTTTTCGCCGATCTTGGCGATTTTCTGTGACAACAGATCCTTGATCGTGACGGCAGGATCTTTGATAAAGGCCTGTTCAATCAAACAGTTCTCTTGATAAAATTTTTCCAGTTTTCCCTCGATAATTTTAGGCCATGCGGCCGGCGGCTTGCCCATTTCCTTCGCCTGTGCTTCGTAAATCATGCGCTCTTTATCGATGAGGGATCCGGGAATGTCTTCCCGTTTCACATAGGAGGGCTTTGCTGCAGCAACCTGGAGCGCCAGGTCATTCACGAATGTCTTGAACTCTTCATTACGGGCAACGAAATCGGTCTCGCAGTTGACCTCGATCAGCACCCCGATCTTTCCGCCCATATGGATATAGGCATGAACGAGACCCTGGTTTGTTTCCCGGCCTGCTTTCTTTTGTGCAGCCGCCAGTCCCTTCTGGCGAAGGTAGTCGATGGCCTTCTCGATATTATCGCTATTCTCCGCGAGAGCTTTTTGGCAATCGAGTATGCCGGCACCAGTTTTTTCACGCAGTTCTTTCACCAATTGACTTGATCCTGCCATGCGTCAGAGTCCCTCTCTGTTCGATCGTTTGAGATGGTAGACCGCTTGTGTGCCCGACCCTATGACGCCGG
>UEXT01000295.1_pt1 | contig 11750 bp, 12 predicted proteins | sample 4301081 | NCBI WGS metagenome assembly UEXT01 (sample SAMEA4773177, study PRJEB27434) | metagenome | biome: 2259; feature: agricultural soil; material: soil | place: USA | collected 2014-09 | depth 0.25 m
GCGATTGAGTACGAAATCAAGCGCCAGACGAAGGTCTTAAGCGAGGGCGGCAGGGTTCAGCAGGAGACCCGCCTCTGGAATCTCGACCGCGGTGAAACGGCGGTGATGCGTTCGAAGGAAGAGGCGCATGACTACCGATACTTCCCTGAGCCCGACCTCGTACCGCTCCGAATTTCAAAAGAATGGATTGATCAGGTTAGGAGTACTCTCTCGGAGCTGCCGGCTGAGAGAAGGAAGAGATTGGAAAAGGAGTACGGGCTTTCCGAGTATTCAGCAGGCGTCTTAGCTTCTGAGAAGGAGTTTCTCGACTACTTTGAAAGGTGTGTTGCTGAGGCTGAGAAGTTAGGGTACTCGAAGATTGAAGTTGGGAAGGAGCTTGCCAACTGTATTACGGTAGATTTTCGAGGGCTTATTCGTATGATGAACAGTCGGCCTGGAATGACACAGATTCCTACGCCTGCTCTTTATCGAGATCCAGTGCGCGAAGATATCTGGCCGGCTACTGTAACGATTTCAGAAAAGGATCTTACGGAATTAGTGGTTAAGAAGATACAAGGTGAAATTAGTGGACCTATATACAAATCCGTGCTGGAGAAGATGCTTAAGACTCATAAGACCGCTTCTGAGATTATCGAGGAGCAAGGCTTGAGGCAGGTTTCTGATGAGGAGGAAATTCAAAGAATCATAGACGAGGTGCTGGGGAAAAATCCGACCCAAGTGGCGCAGTTCAAAGAAGGGAAGCAGCAAGTGCTCGGTTTCCTCGTCGGCCAAGTGATGAAGGCATCGAGTGGGAAGGCAAATCCCGGGAAGGTCAACGAATTGCTCAAAAAGAAATTAGGATCCTAGCTGGCAGAGAGGCAAGTCACATGAGCGCAATTCGAGAGATCAAGGGGCGGCGGATTTTGGATTCGCGAGGGAATCCGACGGTTGAAGCTGAGGTGGCGCTTGACAGCGGGGCCAGAGGGCGGGCAGCTGTGCCGTCTGGCGCCTCGACCGGCGAGAAGGAAGCGATCGAACTGCGCGATGGAGATAAAAAGCGTTGGATGGGCAAAGGCGTGGGGAAAGCCGTCGCGAACATCAGCAAGATCATCGCGCCAGAACTCCTGGGAAAAGACGCGTTCGATCAAGCTGGCATCGACCAGGTGATGATCCAACTGGATGGAACCAAGACGAAAGGTAAGCTCGGAGCGAATGCGATTCTCGGCGTGTCGCTGGCCGTGGCCAAGGCAGCCGCAGCTGAAACAGGTCAGCCGCTCTATCGCTATCTGGGTGGAACCAATGCGCGCGTGTTGCCTGTGCCGCTGATGAACATTATCAATGGGGGCGCTCATGCGGACAATCGGCTCGATCTGCAAGAGTTCATGATCATGCCGATTGGAGCAACGCGATTCAGCGAAGCCTTGCGGATGGCGACCGAGGTGTTTCATGTCCTCAAGGGTCTGCTGAAAAAGAAAGGCTTGAACACGGCGGTTGGTGATGAGGGCGGGTTTGCCCCAGATTTACAATCCAATGAAGAGGCTTTGAGCCTCATCATGCAGGCGATCGAGGAAGCAGGGTATAAGTCAGGCCAGGACATTGCGCTGGCTCTCGATTGCGCGGCCAGTGAGTTGTATGACAAAGGCCGTTACACGCTTGAGGCCGAAAAGAATCCTGAACGCTCTTCGGAAGACATGATCAGCTATTATGGCAAGCTCCTGGATCGGTATCCGATTCTTTCGATCGAAGACGGCTTGAGCGAGCTGGATTGGAAGGGTTGGAAGATGCTCACGGAGAAATTAGGAAAGCGAGTGCAGTTGGTCGGAGACGATATTTTCGTTACGAACGTGGAAATCTTCGCCAAGGGAATTAAGGAAGGGATCGGAAATTCGATTCTGATCAAATTGAATCAGATCGGTACATTAACCGAGACGCTTGATGCGATCGAGTTGGCGAAACAGTCCGGCTATACGGCCATCATCTCGCACCGATCAGGCGAGACCGAAGATACGACGATTGCCGATGTAGCCGTCGCAACCAATAGCGGCTTGATTAAGACGGGGTCTCTTTCCAGGACAGACCGGGTGGCCAAGTACAATCAGCTGCTTCGAATCGAAGAAGAATTGGGATCGATGGCCATCTATCGCGGGCGAGATGCCATGCCAGGGCGTTCCTGACGGCGAGTGAATGACGCATGATCATTAAACGAAATCGTGGTCGCCAGTGGCTGAATTGGCAACGGCGCGTGGTGACGGCAGCTCAGTATATTGGACTGGGTGCCTGTGCGCTTCTGTTAGCTGCGTTATTTTTCGGCGAGATGGGGCTACTTCGGTATCTCACCATGCGGGATCATGCACAGCAACTCGAACTGGAAATTATGGATTTGGAACGGACCGGCCGGGCTCTCCGCGCTGAGATCGACCGTCTAGAACGCGATCCAGTGAAAATCGAACAGCTCGCAAGAGAACGGTTGGGATTGGTACGGAGAGGTGAGACAGTCTATCAATTGGTCCCAGACTCGTCACAGGAGCGGTCACGCCCGTAGGAGTATGAAATTCGGTACCGTTGCGATCATCGGTCGCTCGAACGTCGGGAAGTCGACGTTGCTCAATCGGCTGCTGCAGGAAAAGATCGCGATCGTGTCGGACAAGCCACAAACAACAAGGACACGAATTCTTGGGGTCGTGCACGCCCCCGGTGCGCAAATCGCGCTGCTGGATACGCCCGGTCTTCACAAGCCGCAGCATTTGTTGAACCGCCGGATGGTCAAGACAGCTGTCGACACGCTCGAAGAGGCCGATTTGCTGCATGTGCTGATGGATGCGACGAGTTTGCCAGGGCCAGGCGACCTTCTCGTGATTGACTATGTGAAAGCGGCGCTGGGCAAGCGCCCACGACCTGTGATTCTCGTCGTGAATAAGATCGATGCTGTGAATAAACTGAAACTACTGCCGGTCCTGGAGATGTATGCGAAGCTCTTTGCTTGGACCGAAGTGGTCCCGGTCTCTGCGGAGACGGGAGATAATGTCGAGCGGTTGCTCGCGGTGACTGTGACGCGCTTGCCGGAAGGCGATGCGGCCTACGATGATGAAACGATCACGGATCAATCGATGCGGACGTTGGCGGCTGAGATGATTCGCGAGAAGATACTCAAACAGACGTATGAAGAGGTGCCCCATTCGGCCGCGGTTGAAATTGATCAGTTCGTGGAGGAAGGGAAGCTGGCTAGGATCAACGCCTCCATCTTCGTCGAAAAAGAATCCCACAAGGCGATCTTGATTGGGAAGCAGGGGGAGCGACTGAAGGTGGTCGGAATAGAAGCAAGACAGGATATGGAAAAGTTGTTTGGGAAGAAGGTCTTTCTTGAAATGTGGGTCAAGGTGCGGGAGGCGTGGCGGGAAGACGAGCGGGCGCTCATCGAGCTGGGATATTAGTGAGTGTGTGATGCAACCGACGGAACACATACCTGAGCCAAAACAGGTCGAGCAGCGCCCTCGCCAGGGCGACAAGGAGGCGTTGCGAGAGACCTTGCGCGATCAGGCCGAACGAGGCCAGACGAAGTCCGACATCGTCTTGATCTCCGTGCAACGGCTGCTCCGTCGCGGAGCTATTACGAATCTGACCAAAATGCTGGGAAGGATGCACCCCGCGGACATTGCAAAAGTCGTAGGGCATCTCTCCTCGCCGAAGGAAAAACGCGAAGTGTTTGAACTGGTTCGCGGGGAACCCAAACGTGGCCAAGTGCTCAGTGAACTTGACGGCGACAGCATTACTCAGGTGCTGGCGGACCTGTTGCCTTCCGATGTCGCCTGGTTGCTCAAGGATCTCGGTCCCGACGACGTGGCCTATATTCTTGGTGTGCTTCCTGAAGATCGGGCGAAAGACATTCTCGCCTTGATGAAAGCCGAGCATTCCACCGAAGTCGCCGATATTCTGAAATATCCAAAAGACACGGCCGGCGGCATCATGACGACGGAGTTCTTTGCGCTCTCGGAGGATGCGACGGCGCAGGATGCCATCCGACGCCTGCAGCAGGCGACGGATACGGAAATGGTCTTTTATATCTATGTGACGGATAAAGACGATCACCTGGTCGGGGTGTTATCCCTGAGACAACTGTTAACCGTTCCACCGTCCACACCGCTGAAAAATATCGCGACCCGAGACGTGATCAGTGTCACGGTGGATATGGACCAGGAAGAGGTTGCACGCCAGGTGGCCAGGTACAACTTGTTGGCAATCCCGGTCGTCGATAAGGAGGGGACCTTGGTCGGCATTATCACGGTCGACGACGTCGTGGACGTGATCAGGGAAGAGGCGACGGAAGACATGCTGAAAATGGCTGGCGCAATCGAGGAGGAAACGGTCTCGAAGTCTTCCAGTCTTTCCGCCGCCAAGGTACGACTTCCTTGGCTCTTCACGAATTTAGTGGGCAGTCTCCTGTCGGGGGCCATACTATGGGAGTTCCGTTATACGATTCAAGAAGTCGTCGCCATCGTGAGTTTCATCCCGGTGATTGCAGCCATGGGCGGGAACGTCGGCTTGCAATCATCGACGCTCATCATCCGGGGGCTGGCAACCGGTCTCATCGAGTTGTCCGATGTCTGGTCGGTGTTCTTCCGCGAGGTCAGAATCGGACTGCTGATGGGGGTGGCCTGTGGGATGATTCTCACCGTCGTCGGGTGGATCTGGCACCAAGGGTTTTTGGGCGTGGTCGTCGGGGTCTCTCTGCTCACCGCCTTTCTCGTTTCGACGAGCATGGCCACGTTCATGCCGATTGTGCTGAAACGGCTGGGAATTGACCCCGCGGTGGCGGCCGGGCCCTTCGTCACGACTGCAAACGACATCACCGGCATTACCATTTACCTCACTCTGGCGACGATATTTATGGAATACCTCCGGTAATGGTCGATCGTCCATCTTGCAATAATCGAAGATGGTGGTCTCTCAATCAGTAGCGATCACATGTCATTAATCAAGACGCCAGCAATTACACTCAAAAGTCGAAAATGGGGAGATGCCGATCGGATTGTGACGTTCTATACGAAGTCTTTAGGGAAGATCCGAGGAATCGCTCGTGGCGCCAGACGGCAGAAAAGTAGATTCGGCGCAGCGCTCGAGCCCCTGACGCTATCTCACCTGAATTTGTTCGAAAAATCGGGCGATTCGCTCTACCGAATTTCACAGGTCGATTTGTTAGAACTCTTTGCGCGATGTCGCGAAAATTTAACAGTGATGGCAGCGGCGGCTCGGATAGCAAATGTTGTGGCGGCCATCACGCCGGAAGGAGATCCGGACCCAGAGTTATTCGAGACACTTGAGCAAGGGCTCCGATCCCTGATGGCAAGCCCAGATCCTGCGATGACAGCGCTTCTGTTTCAGATTCGTCTGCTCAGCTTGACGGGGTTCCGTCCCCAAACCGATCATTGTGCGGCTTGTGGGAAGGCGCGGTTGATTGGAGAACCTCAATTTTCTCCGGTGTCCGGAGGGCTCGTCTGCGCGACCTGTGCCATGTGTCAAGCAGCCCGCTGTCTGCCGCTCTCGCGTGGGAGCCTGTCATTTTTGCAGCAAGCGCTACGACTTGCACCATCCGTGATCACGCGCTTGAAAGCCGACGGGCGAGTACGGGCCGAACTGGAAGACGCGATCGAGGGGTATGTGACCGTCGTCGCTGGAAAGCGGCTGCCTCCTGTCGATTTTCTAGTCACCCCAACTCCAAGGAGTAAAATGGAATTACGTGCGGAGCGTGAGGCCTATGAACATGGCTGAGACGGTCCTTGAGCCCCGGGATATGACCTGGCTTGACAAAGGGGTATTGGGCATTGAATGGAGCGACGGCCACAAGGCTGTCTATCCGGTCCGCTATCTCCGCCAGCATTGTCCTTGCGCGGCCTGCGTCGATGAATGGACCGGCCAACGCCGGCTTCAGCCCGACGATGTCCCGCTCCTCATCATGCTTCAGGATGTTGCGCCAGTTGGGCGCTATGCGCTGCAATTTACATGGAGTGATGGCCATGACACCGGCATTTACTCGTATTCCCTCCTCCGACAGCTATGTCAATGTGATCAATGTCAGCCGGTGAAACCAGTTGAGCCGAGGAGTCGACGCCTCCTATGACATCCACGCCAGCACAATGGGGACCAGTGCAACCTCAGCGAGATATCCTTGTCCGACGCATCAAACTCGGAACGGCCCTTTGCGTGGTGTTGGGAACGCTCGGTCCCCTCGGCTGTAGTGGGCTCCCGCCGTTAGAGGAGCAAGCACAGCATGTACGGAACAACGACCTGGTTTTAAATCAACTCACCCCACGAGCGTTTGTCAGGGCGTGGGGAAAGCCGGCCTACCAGCGATCAGAATTTATGCATTTTTTTGGGATGAAAGATGGGTCGAAGGTCCCACAATCGCGTCTTGCCGTTGGGGAATCGCCGAAAGGATGGGAGACAGATTTCGAAGTTGGCGAGGGGGTCTCACTCATCTATCCAGACCAGGGTTGGTTGGTGGTCTTTTTGGATGACCGACTCGTGTATCGTGAGTCGTTGACCTCAGACAAGCTCCATTCGATCGGGCGGGGTTGGAAGAAAGAGGACCAGTTCCGACCGAAGATGGATATGCCGTCTGGTCCTCCTCGGTAGACTTCTATTGCTCCCGCCTCATGGCGCATCCGTCCCTCCATATTCTCGTCGCCGCCTCAGAAGCCATTCCCTATGCAAAGACCGGCGGGTTGGGCGATGTCGTCGGCGCACTTTCCCTCGAATTCACCAAACTCGGTCACGACGTTATCTTGGTCCTTCCCTACTATCGCTCTGTGAAAGACTCAGGACGATCGTTCCAAACAGTTGGATCCCTCAAGGTCCCCACTCCAAAGGGACTTGTTGAGACGGTGATAGAGGAGGAATTAGTGCCGGTGAGCGAACACGAGCAACGTATGCGAGTATGGGCCTTTCGCCATGATGCCTTCTTCGACCGCGTGGGGCTGTATCAGGACAAGGGGGTCGACTACGCTGATAATCTCGACCGATTTGCATTTTTCAGTCGTGCGGTTCTTGAGGGGATGGCGTTTCTCAAGAAACAGCACGGCTGGAAGCCCGATATCGTCCATCTTCACGACTGGCAGACGGCACTTTGTGCGGTCTACCTCAAGACGATCGAACGTGAGCGGACTAACCTACAAAGTGCTCGGATTGTCTTGACGCTCCATAATCTGGGCTATCAAGGTATTTTCCCGGGGACCGCTTTTGCGAGAACCGGCCTTGCTCCATCGTTGTATTCTCCAAGTGCGCTGGAGTTTCACGGGTCCGTGAACCTCCTCAAGGGAGGAATTGTCTTTGCCGATTCTCTGACCACGGTCAGTCCGACGTACGCGCAAGAAATCCTGACACCAGAATTTGGCTTTGGTCTGGATGGTGTGTTGCGAGGTTACCGAGATCGGCTCACCGGGATTCTAAACGGTATCGATATCGAGCAGTGGAATCCGAATACAGATCCCCATTTGCGGGCGCATTACTCGGTGACGAATCAAGCGGGAAAGAACATTTGTAAGAAGGCTCTCCAGCGAGAGTTTCACTTACCAGAGAAAGACGTTCCGCTCATCAGCGTGATTGCACGACTAACTTCTCAAAAGGGATCAGATCTCATTGGCGAGATGATTCCTGATCTCCTGACCCAAGAGGTGCAACTGGTAGTCCTAGGAACTGGCGATCCTGCTCATGAAGAGCGATTCCGTATGCTTCAGAAGCGCTTCCCGCAACAATTCGGACTCGTGATCGGCTTTGACGAAGGACTGGCGCACAGGATCGAAGCAGGGGCTGATCTCTTTCTGATGCCGTCTCGGTATGAGCCATGCGGGCTAAGTCAGCTGTATAGCCTCCGCTATGGCACGGTGCCTGTTGTCAGGAAAACCGGTGGGTTAGCCGACACGGTTGTGCCGTTCACTGCGGCAAATGTGCGGGCAGGGAAGGCGACAGGATTCCAATTTGAAGCAGCAACAGCAGAATCGTTGCTCAACGCCGCGAAAGAGGCGCTAGCTGTCTATCGAGATCGATCAACCTGGAGCCGGCTGATATCAGCAGGGATGAACACGGATGTGTCATGGGCTCGATCTGCGCAAGCGTATGACCGCCTCTTTCAGTCGCTGGTTGGCACCTCTAGTCCACCGGGAGGAACCCGCCGGCAAAGGCGGGGGGGGCATCTATAACGTAAAGATCATCTGACTTTGTTCTGAGTTTATGATGTACTCTCACACATCCACTAAAGGGGGGTATCAAACCAATTGGTCAATCAGGTAGATACTACGAGTATTTGTCCGGGCTGGGATATGAGCCACAGCTGTTATCAAGTAGAATAGCGCCGGGTTTGGAAATGCCTTCTAGATAGCCGTCTACATAGAGAGAGAAAGACTCCGTAGAGGTGAATGTCGTGAACGTTCTTGGCATCTCAGCATACTACCATGATAGTGCTGCTTGCCTCCTACGGGAGGGCGAGATTATTGCCGCTGCACAAGAAGAGCGATTTACGCGAAAGAAGCATGATGCGGGCTTTCCGCATCACGCCGTGCGGTATTGTCTGGGTGAGGGCGGCATCGGACTCAAGGATCTGACATACGTGGTCTTCTATGACAAGCCCCTCATCAAGTTTGAACGGCTGCTCGAGACCTACCTGGGATTCGCGCCCAAAGGGATTCAGTCGTTTCTTGCGGCGATGCCGGTCTGGTTGAAAGAAAAACTGTTGCTGCGAAATTTGCTGCGGAGAGAGCTGTTGACCTGTGCTCCGGGCATGCAGGGGAGTCAGCTTCCCCAGTTTCTCTTCGGTGAGCACCATGAATCCCATGCCGCCTCTGCCTTCTTCCCCTCGCCCTATCAAAAGGCTGCCGTTCTTTGCATGGACGGAGTCGGGGAATGGGCCACCACGTCGGCTTGGCTCGGTGAGGGGAACAGTCTAACACCGCTCTGGGAAATCCCCTTCCCACATTCGATCGGATTGTTGTATTCGGCGTTCACCTACTACACGGGATTCAAAGTCAACTCGGGAGAATATAAAGTCATGGGGCTCGCGCCCTATGGGGAGCCCAAATATGTCAAGGCAATCTACGATCATTTGCTTGATCTCAAATCGGATGGCACATTCCGAATGAACATGGACTATTTCAACTACTGCACCGGTTTGACGATGACCAGTTCGAAATTCGATGAACTGTTTGGCGGGCCGCCTCGCAAGCCCGAGTCGAAGCTGGGACAACGAGAGATGGATTTGGCTCGGTCAATCCAGGAAGTGACGGAAGAGGTGATGCTGCGACTGTCTCGGACAATGCACCGGGAAACCGGAGCGGACTATCTGTGTTTAGCGGGTGGCGTGGCCCTCAACTGCGTCGGAAATGGACGGATCCTTCGGGAAGGGCCATTTAAGGGGATGTGGATCCAGCCGGCGGCTGGTGATGCAGGTGGAGCGGTGGGCGCCGCGCTCAGCACCTGGCATCAATATGAGAACCAGCCAAGGGCGGTTGAGCGGACCAGGGACAAAATGCAGGGCAGCTACTTGGGTCCGAGGTACTCCAATGGTGATGTGGAAACCAGGCTGAAGGCACTCGGGGCCTCTTATCACAGGCTCGATGATCAACAGTTAATTGACTATGTCGCGGGAGAGTTGGCTGCGGGAAAGGTCGTGGGGTGGCTTCAAGGCCGAATGGAATTTGGGCCGCGAGCCCTCGGAGCACGCAGTATTCTGGGAGATGCAAGAAATACCAGAATGCAGTCGGTGATGAACCTCAAAATCAAATATCGGGAGTCGTTTAGACCCTTTGCGCCTTCGGTGTTGAGGGAGCGAGTAGCGGAGTACTTCGACCTGGAGTGTGATAGCCCGTACATGCTGCTGGTAGCTCCGGTGTTGGAGAAGCGACGACTGCCCTTTAACCCGAAACAGAAAGAACTTTGGGGCATCGACTTGCTCAACGTTCCCCGCTCGGATATTCCTGCGATCACGCATATTGACTACTCTGCGAGAATCCAAACGGTTCACGAAGAGACGAATCCTCGCTATTACAAGTTGCTGAGGGCATTCGAAGACAAAACAGGATGTGCGGTGTTGGTCAACACATCATTCAATGTCCGGGGTGAGCCGATCGTCTGTACGCCGGAGGATGCCTACCGATGCTTCATGCGGACCGAAATGGATGTGCTCGTGCTCGAGAATTGTGTTCTGAAAAAAGAAGATCAGAAGCCGCTCGAACGTGACTCCGATTGGAAGAAAGAATTCGAACTCGATTGACCATGTGGACGAGACAATGAAGCAAGCAGTCAGCCAAAAAGAGTTAAAGAATTTCGGATTGTTGGTCGGAGGGATCTTTCTTGTCATCGGTCTGTGGCCGATGTTGCTTCAAGGGGAATCCCTCCGTGTGTGGGCCGTGGGAGTGGGAGGGTTGCTGATAGGCCTTGGTGGGCTTTATCCTCAAACCCTCGCCCCGATTCACAAGGGATGGATGTGGGTCGGGCATCTGCTCGGATGGATCAATACGAGGATTCTGCTGGGTCTCGTGTTCTACGGCTTGATCACTCCTATCGGGATCGTCTTGCGTGTGATGGGCAAGAATACGATGAGCCGAGCATCCTCTGAAACCAGCCCGACCTATCGGGTGACTCGCCAACCTCGGCCGCGATCACATATGAAGTACCAATTCTAATCGGTGTTGAGTCAGGAGGTGTCGTATGGGTGAGTTTGTTATGGAACTATGGGCCTTCATGAAGGAGCGCAAGAAGTTTTGGCTCTTGCCGATTATCATGGTACTGCTCCTCCTCGGTACCCTGATTGTCTTGACTCAGGGATCTGCGGTGGCGCCGTTCATTTATACCTTGTTTTGACGGTTTCTTCCCTCCTGGTCACAAGTGCATCTTACTTATATAGAATTTCGCTCCGCACCTTGCCGCATGACCCATGAATGCATTGAATGCGATGGCCGCCGGCTGGATATGGCGAACCGGCCTACTGCTTGAGCAACCCTGAACTAAGCAGATTGAAAGAAAGCAAGTGACTAGCGAACCTCGAGAGAAACTTGAACGCTCGATGGTTCAAGCACTGAGAGAATGGCCTTGGCTTGCAAGGAGTAATAGGTGTATTCGGATTGGGGATGATACTCGAGAATCCCCTTGAGGAGCTCTCGGGCGACGTCGAATCGCCGAGTTTCGAACGCCACTTGTCCTGCGCGGAGTGAGCAGGCTGCAGACATAGCTTTCAAGTCAACAGCGAGCCGGGCCGGGGGCATGGTTACGAACTGCTGTAGCGTTTCAGGCAAGGGAAGGACAAAAGCGCCCTGTGAAAGTGACCGTTCGGCGGCAGCACTGAGCGCAACCGTGTCTTGCTTTAATTGCTCAAAATCGCTGGTGTTTTGACAGTCGGAATAGGTGTCCCAGAGCCTCATAAAGGTGCCATTATCGACAGCCGTTTGCTTCATGGGAGGGCCAGATTGGCAACCGGCTGCCAGAAGAGAGATAGTAGCGAAGAGTAATAGGTGATTTTTCATTTCAGGCAAAAAGACACTGCAATCGATAGGCCAGAAACAATTTTTGTAACTGATTGATAACTAAAAGGTAGTTGTGCTGATTCTTAATTAGTGAATGTCTCGCAGATAACGCACTATTGCGTTTTTGAGACAGGCTTTCGGGGAATACTTAGGAGTTGAAGATTTGGACTAGAATGCCCGTTCGTGTGGTGGCGTTTGTTTTTCTCATGATGTGTTTAATGTGTTCTTTGACCGTTTGCTCGGTGATTTGGAGCGCGTTGGCGA
>UEXT01000538.1_pt1 | contig 11722 bp, 8 predicted proteins | sample 4301081 | NCBI WGS metagenome assembly UEXT01 (sample SAMEA4773177, study PRJEB27434) | metagenome | biome: 2259; feature: agricultural soil; material: soil | place: USA | collected 2014-09 | depth 0.25 m
TGACGCTCGGCCCGTCCCGGCGAAAGAGGCAGAACGGGGTCCAGCCGATCCAGAGCCTGAATCGCGGTCTTCTCATCGACGCAGAAGACGGCCGCGTGTTGCGGCGGATCATTCAGCTTCGCCGAGCAGTGGAATCGGTTTCGGCTTGGGCTTGTTACCGACCCGGCAGGCAACCTTCTGCCTTCATCAACAGGAAACTTCTCGGTCGTCTTCGGCAGCTTCCAGACCAACTATTCGTTTTCTCGCTTTCTTACACTTTCCGCCTTGCTTCAAATGGACACCGCGAACACACAGGCGGCGAGCGCGAACATTCGATTGCGCTGGAACTACCGCCCGGACAGCGATCTGTTCTTTATCTATACAGCAGGCCAGCGTTTCGCCAGTCTGGTCGCCGCGAACCCGCCCCAATACTACGAAAATCGCTTTGCTATCAAGTTCACATACTCCTGGCGTCCATGAGGTAAATATGAAATGGATTACACGGAAAGACATCAAAGTAGATCGCGTTGCCTGCCCCTGGTTGATTAAAAGGTTCGTTGATCCGCAGGCTGAATTTCTTTTCGTTGAGGAAAGGGACTTGCTCGAACAGTCCAAACTGCACGACGCAATTCCGTTCGATGCGCCGAGAATCGACGCCATTAAGTTGAATCATCGAGGATCTCGCTGCTCGTTCGAAGCGATTCTCGAAGACTAAACTGTTGCCGACCCGGCGCTTCAAAAGCTGGCACTCATTGTGCGCGCGGCCGACGTGAAGGGCCAGGAGAGTGCTGCGCCCGAAGGCATTGGGTTACGCTCCATTGCTCAGGGATTCGCTGCTTTGGGTATCTCGGACGAGCAGCGGCTGGTTCGGCAGTTTCCTGTCTATGATGCTTTATACGCTTACATCCAAAGCAGGTGATGACCTCCCGTTGCACACGCGATTTGGCGCTAATCAACGCAGCTGGCTTTCTACGCTCCTTCGGCGTGGGGCTGATGGGCGTTGTATTGGGAATCTACCTGTTTCGTACGGGCCTAACGTCTTTTGCGATCGGATTGGTGATTTCGGCTGGATTGGCCGGAGCCGCTCTGGCCACAGTCTTGGTGAGTCTGGTAGCCGACAGGCTAGGACGTCGGTCTTTTCTTCTTATTCTGTCGCTGCTAAGCGGCGTGGCTGGCATCGCCTTGGCCGTATCTCCGAGCCTGCCGATACTTGGAATATTGGCATTCGTCGGGATGCTCAACGGCACCGGCACGGATCGCTCGGCCGCATCAGCGTTGGATCAAGCCGTCATTCCGGGATTAGTTTCAGACATCAAGAGAACGTGGAACCTGGCTTGGTATAACGTCCTTCTCGACGGCGGAGGGGCGCTCGGAGCGATGGCGGCCGTTCTCCCAATTCTCCTTCAGCGCCAACTGTCGGTTTCGATGCTACGTTCCTACCGCCTGGTGTTCTTTGGCTATTTCGGGCTGTGCTTGGCGGTGGCTGCTCTATACTTTTTTCTCTCCCCAGCAGTCGAAGTTGCTAACCCGTCCGGTCTCGCTTCGGCCAGAACCAGGATCGCGCCGGAGAGTAAGAGAATCGTTGCAAAGCTCACCGCCCTGTTTTCGCTGGATGCATTTGGCGGAGGCTTCCTGACGGATGCGCTCGTTGCCTATTGGTTTTTCCGGCGCTTTGGGATCGGTGAAGAGAGTCTTGGCCTCGTTTTTTTCGCGGTGCATATTCTCAACGCTGCGTCACATCTGGGAGCAGCATGGCTGGCTCGCCACATTGGACTTGTAAAGACTATGGTCTTTACTCACCTGCCTTCGAGCCTTTTTCTGATTGCGGTCCCCTTCGCACCCTCTTTTAAAGTAGCGATCCTGCTATTCCTTTGCCGCGAAGCGCTGGTCGAGATGGATGTTCCCACGCGACAGTCCTACGTTGCGGCGGTGGTTCGGCCGAACGAACGTACGTTTGCCAGTGGCTTGACCAACCTGGCACGCAATGTGTTTTGGGCGCTCGGCTCCAGCGGCGCAGGCCTGGTCATGCAAAGCCTGGCATTCTCCGCGCCCCTCGTGATCGGGGGCGGAATGAAGGTCGCGTATGACTTGGCACTGTATCGAGCATTTCGGAAACGTCGACCTCCAGAGGAACTCGAGCCACGAGCTACGTGACTGACTTCAGTGGCGACGCGAAGCCGCGCACCGCGCATTCGCCCTATTTTCAGGTTCCACTACTAAGGGCAGAATCGGCACAGAAGGAAAAAGGGGATGCTAAAGAGCACCAGAAGAGGGAAACGGCTGAAGTTGGCGACGTCCGAGTCACCGATCTAAGAACGGTTAGCGACACATTCAAGTAACTGAGTGTTTGTGAAGAATATGTGGCGCGTTAGGTTCGAGCGCGCCACATTTCCATGCACGCGTCAGAAATAGCAACCAACTACGCACTCTTCTTCGTAGCTCTCTTCTTGGCTTCCACCAACCCCGACTCGGGTTCCTGCTCTTCAATTTGCATACTTACTGATGCGACCCGTTCCGCCGCAGCAACTTCAGCAGGACCTACCGCCAGTGCGGGCGGCAGCTCCATTACTTGGACGTTTCGGAATTTCAAGCGACCAGTATGCGACTGTATGCCAATGTAGCCGGAATCCGGATCGGTTGTCTTGGACTTGCCTCTGAACAAGTCGGTATTGGTGAATCTGGTTGTTTGCTGCCCGTTGAGGCGTACGACGTATGTGTTCCCTCTGACTTCAATCTCGCACGTGTTCCATTGTCCGGGAACCAGTGCGGGGCCTCGCCGGTAGTCCTGTTGGCCTGGGTTCTGGCCAATAGGAATACCGTAGACCGCCCCGGTACGGTGTTCGTCGAGACCATCGGGATTTCCTCGCGCCAACTCGTCGATCTGAATCTCGAAGCCAGTATCCACGCCAACGAACGCTTGGTTGTTATAGGGGTAGGACACGCCGGGTAGGTTACGATCGGGAACCGGAAGCCTTGGATTCCGGAACCGAACGAAAACGCCGGAGTTGTCATCAATGCGACCCAATTGGAATTCCAATTTCAAACGGAAATCCGAGAACGTCTGAGTTACCAAGAACAGAAGACCAAGGTCGTTTCCGGGCTCAACGATCATTTCGCCGTTAGTCAGGGAGAAGTTGCCCAAACCTGCGAGTTGCCATTGATTGAAACTGGCCGTCGCGCCCGTAAAGACGCCTCGGAATCCTACATCTGGAACACTGGGTTGGGCAGAAGGCATCAGTCCGCCTGCAACCAGCCGGTCTACAAGTCGTCGGGAGAGCGCCACGCCCGTGAGCATCGGGTTTGGTGAACCCAAGGAAGGAAACAGAGCTGGGCCGGCGACATAGGTGTTTGCCACTGCGTGCAGGCGAGCGTCCGAATTCGTTGCGGAGATTGCGGGATTCGTCCCCATTGCCAGCGAGCCAGCCTCGTGATGGGTGGTTCCGATCCCGTCTCTGCGGCCGGGAGTGTAGGGAAACACCGCGCGCAGGTCAGCATTAGCAGCCACCTTGATGGGACCGCCGCTAGTGAAGATCTCAAAATCCGCGCCGCTCCCGAAAATCTTGGCTACCTGATCAGTTGCTTGATCCATCGCGTCCCAGAGTTCCCGGTCTTTCTGACTTTGTAGCGTGGTGGGCTGTGCTGGATCTGGCAAAGACACAAAGCAGCGCTGCACACCAGACTCGTCGAGTTCTGGATCCAATCGAACTTGATTAGCTGGATTACCGGGCTGCATCTCCCCAATGCCCCGTAATGTGATCACAACGGCCTGATCATGGGCATTGTTGAAGGCATCGAACGTGTCGATGTCAGGAATCTTCTTGAACAATTCGGCCTCGGAGTCCGTACCCAAGTTTCCCAGCCCTGCGGCCGTGATTTGCAGGTGGAAATGGCCAAAGGAGCCATCCCCGAATCGATGCCGGCCTTTCACAAATAGTGCGGACGCCATGAGTTCCTGCGGAAGGTTACCCGGCAAAGAACTGCGTGGAACTCGAATAGTGACATTCGAGCGCAAATGCGCCATTAGGTTACGCCCTAGTTGGTTCGCGTTCGTGACATCGCCAAAGGACAGCAATGCAAGGCGGGTACTTTCAATTGTTCCCAACGCAACGATGACGACACCACCTTGCGGAACAGAAATGGGGCCTTGATCGGTCAAAACGGTGTGCACGCGCTTTAGCGGTTGCCCATTGACCACGACGTTCTCAGTCTGGAGCTGAATGACGTGACAACGTGGAACAATCATGAGCCGTTTCTTGAAATCGTCCCCGCCGCTTTCGGAATAAGCAGCTCTTGCAGCTCTAACAAGTAAAGGCGCCGTGCTGAATTTGTTGAAGGGGAAGAAGCCGGGCCTGGTCGTGCTCTGAACAGCTAATGGGGCCTCAAGTTGATCGATGTCGGCCTGAATTGGGGGATGTACAGGAAGTTGGTTGAGCGGAATGGCTTCAGGGACGCTGCCGGCCTGAATCCCGTCAAACAACATCTGACGCAGTGTCCCGTGCAACGGACCAGATATGAAGTCGTTGGTCACATCGGTTCCAATTTGTTCGCTCGCTTGAGCGAAGTAGTTGGCGCCTAGGTCGTCGCGTACTGCTTGGGGCCAACTATTCATCTCGGCATCGAGTAGCTGCGGACACCAACCTCCGAAATATAACGATCGACCACCCATGCAATACGCCAATCCAGGAAACTTCGTAGATGAGTGCCAGGGTATGCCCCACACTTCCTCGCGCGGCTTGTCGGGTCCAAATTGGCCTTGGCTCCTTAGATCCTGAATACTGCTAGCGCCTGGCACATTCAGACCGGCGAAAACAGGGAGATTTTGCACGTGCTCAGGAATGGTGAACGGACCCCCGTCGATCACTAGAATGCGATGGCTATGGGTCGTGTCTTGCGTGAAAAGATGTTGGGCGCACACCGACCCAAACGATCCCCCACCGACAATGATGATGTCGAACATGCGAGCATTTGGGCTGCGAGCGGAATCGGTACTTGCTAAGGCCTCATCGAGGCCATTGCAGACATAGCGGCCCAGAACATCTTTGGTGAATGGTGTGTATTGTGCGGCAGATGGCGTAGGCATTGCGGTTTACTCCCTTCGTGGTGGCTTGGCACGATCCTCGACTGGAGACGTGAGATTCGTTCAGCAGTGGAGCGTATCGTGCTGTTCGGTCGGCAATGAATGCACAGGGGGAACTGACTAGTATTCATTGCGTTTTCGGACCCTAGAGGGAAGTGCTCCTGGGGATCAGAAGGCTGAAATTCTGACGAAAGCAGATGCGCGCCTGCCATTATTATGCACGCCCCGCAAAAGCAAACAGTGTTTTCGTAGTCTAGCACTTCCCGGGTAGTCCGAAATGTGAAAGTTGTTAATCTTCATTTCCCGGAACTGAACCGACTGGGCTGGTAACGATTCTCGTCCACAGCCCGTGTATGACGAAGCAAAGTGTACAGAAGCAAATGGTGCCCGACGTTACTACCACGCAAGCGACTTCTGTGAGCGACGGGAATCCGGAGTCGCGCACCGCATTCAGCCGACTTTCAGGTTCCGCCGCTAGTATCATTTAACTGAGAAGCGAAAATCATCGCTGCCGCTCGGTCCTTCGGCAATTTCTGGCCAGCGAATTCCGAGGAGCACTTTGGGACTAATCAAGCGCGGTTGGATTTGGGTGCTCGCAATTTTGGGGGCCGTCGGTGTTTTTGCCGGGTTGCGCCTCAGCAAAAAGACGGACCCCGACTACTTCACAGCAAAAGTAGAGAAGGGAGACATCCGCCAAGTCATCGAGGCAACCGGAACAATCAACCCGGTCACTTCCGTCCAAGTAGGATCACAGGTTTCCGGGATGATTTCGAAGCTCTACGTGGATTTCAATTCAAAAGTCACAAAGGGCCAAGTCATCGCGGAGATCGATCCTAAACTGTTTCAAGGCGCAGTTCTCCAGTCACAAGCTGATCTCCAGAACGCACAAGCCCTGCTCGCCGCAGCGAGAGCAAACCTTGCGAAGGATCAGGCTACGCTGCAGCAGAACAAGCTCGATTACGACCGGGCCGTAGGCCTGCTGCGGCAGGGAGTCAACAGCCAACAGCAACTGGATCAGGCGAAAGCTACTTACGATGCGATAACCGCTCAAGCCGGATCGGATCGCGCTGCAATTCAACAAGCCGAAGCACAAGTTGCGCAGAAAGCAGCGACCCTAAAGGTCACTCAAACCAACCTCGACTACACCATCATTCGCGCTCCAATCAACGGAACGGTGGTGAACAGGAACATCGACATTGGACAGACTGTAGCAGCGTCGTTACAAGCGCCAACGCTCTTCACGATTGCGCTCGACCTGACCAAGATGCAGGTTTATGCCAAGACGGATGAGGGTGATGTTGGGCAGATTCGACCAGGGCAAAAGGCAGATTTTCAAGTGGACGCCTTCCCGAAGGAAATGTTTCACGGCGTCGTATTCCAGGTTCGGATGAATGCGACGAGCATCCAGAATGTCGTTACCTACGACACGATTGTGAACTTCGACAACCCCGACCTGAAGCTTTTTCCCGGCATGACCGCTTATGTTTCGATTCCGGTCGCATCGGTTACTGACACCGTTAAAATCCCAAACGCAGCCCTCCGCTACAAACCGGACCTTCCAGCAGAAAAAGTACAAGAACTTTACAGCAAATACGGCATTGCTGTTACCCCTTCCACACCAACTCCTCCTGCCGCCGGCCAGCCCGGTGCCACTGGCAGAGAGCGCGCAGCTCCCAAACCCAGCAATGCCAGTAACTCTGGTCTGGCAGTGGTCTGGAAGCTTCAGCCAGACAAATCGTTGCGGCCTATCCAGATTCCTATAGGACTGACGGATCACACTTACACAGCATTGGCCGGCGGAGATCTTCAGCCCGGAGACGAGTTGGTGACGGGCGGAACTACGGTAAAGCAGGACTCTGCTGGGCCGGGTCTCACTCCGCAACGACGCTAGGCTCACCATGGTAATCGTGAATCCAGCTACGACGAAGAATGTGGATGCCGCAGGCGTCAGCACACCGCTCGTCGAAGTTCATGACATCAGAAAGAATTATCAACTAGGGGAAACGGAAGTCCACGCGCTTCGTGGTGTGAGCGTGAGCATCCACTCAGGGGACTTCGTTGCCATCATGGGTGCAAGTGGCAGTGGGAAATCGACATTCATGAATATCCTGGGATGTCTGGATAAGCCGACGGCAGGGAAATACCTGCTGGAAGGTACTGACGTATCTGCGCTTACCAAGAAGGAATTGGCGCGAATCAGAAATCAGAAGATTGGTTTCGTATTTCAAGGGTTCAACCTGCTCGGTCGCACGACGGCACTTGAGAACACTGAGCTGCCCATGCTCTATTCGAAGACCCACAAAAACGACCGCGAGCGCCGGGCCCGAGGAGCCCTGGCGCAAGTCGGCTTGGCCGACAGAGCGGATCATTTCCCATCTCAACTCTCGGGTGGCCAGCAACAAAGAGTGGCGATCGCGAGGGCGCTAGTGAATCAACCCAGGATGTTGCTGGCCGACGAACCGACAGGCAACCTGGATAGTCGCACGTCTGTCGAAGTGATGGAAATCTTCCAGAAGTTAAACGCAGAAGGACTGACCATCATTCTTGTTACGCACGAACCTGATATTGCACAATTTTCGAAACGTGAGATCGTTTTTCGCGATGGCCAGATCAAGCGAGATGATGTCGTGCAAGTCCCCCACGTCGCGAGCCAGGTATTGAAAACCATGCCTACGATCGAGGATTAGGGCGCCCATGGATTTGTCGTCAGCATTCGTGCTTGCACTACGCGCGCTGGGACGCAACAAAATGCGCTCTAGCCTGACCATGCTCGGTTTGATCATCGGAGTGGGCGCCGTAATTGCCGTCATCAGTATCGGAGAGGGGGCTGCGACGAAGGCCCAAGAGCAGTTGGCTGCACTCGGCTCCAACATGTTGTTCGTCGGCTCCGGTTCTGTGAATCGGTACGGGCTGCACGTAGGAAGTTTTCAAACCAAAACGCTCGTCCTCGCGGACGCCCGCGCAATCGTTCGAGAATGCCCGTCGGTTTCTGCTGCTGCCCCAGGCACGGGGACAGGCCAACAGGTTATCTACGGGAACGAGAATTGGGCCACACAGATCACAGGAACTGAGCCTCAGTATTTTGAGGTCAGGAACTGGCCCTTTGCCAGCGGTACGTCGTTCAGCGACGACGATGTCACTCAGGCCGCCACGGTCGCAGTGTTGGGGGACACTGTTCGCAAATACCTGTTCGGCTCCCGCAATCCGCTTGGGGAGACTGTTCGCATTGGTACATTGCCCTTCAAGGTCGTCGGAGTGCTGACGCCGAAGGGAACCAGTCCCGGCAGCGGGCAAGATCAGGACGACGTCATCATTGCTCCGCTCACGACGGTACAGAAGAAGTTGCTCGGGCAAGAGTGGCTGCGCTGGATCATGGTTTCCGCGGTGTCGCGGCAGGCAAGCTACGTTGCACAACAGCAGATTGTGAGCCTGTTACGCGACCGGCATAAGATCAGATCGGGCGATCCAGATGACTTTGTGGTGCGGAACATGGCCGATATGGCCGATGCTGCGGCGGAACAAGGTACAGTCATGACGGTCCTGCTCACGATCGTGGCAAGCATTGCTTTGCTCGTGGGCGGCATCGGCATCATGAACGTCATGCTGGTTTCGGTTACCGAGCGAACGCGCGAGATCGGTGTTCGGATGGCGGTAGGCGCCACCGAGGAAGACGTACGCCTCCAGTTCCTGATCGAAGCGCTCGTGTTGGGCCTGATGGGAGGCACGATCGGCATCGTTTTCGGAGTGACCAGCTCGCTGGCCGTTTCACAGGGGCTGGGATGGCCAATACGAATTCCGGCGTACGCGATCGCCGTGTCCACAGTTTTCGCGATGGCGATTGCACTGTTCTTTGGCTTCTACCCGGCGAGACGGGCTTCTCAACTGAATCCGATTGAAGCGTTGCGGTATGAATAAAGGACAAATTTCGACATGTTGATCTACTTCCATTCCATCTGGAGCGAGGCAATGAAGTCGTTGCGACGCAACCTGATCCGGACGATTCTTACCGTTTTGGGACTGGTTGTGGGCATCGCCGCCTTTATCTGTGTGGTAGGAGTGGGCAAGGCAGGTTCGGCAAAAGTAGAACACGAGCTTCAAAAGCTCGGGGATAACATGATCTGGATCGAGGCCGGCAGCCGTGCAACCAACGGGGTAAGGTTTGGGACACGAGAGACAAAGAGCCTGACTGTCGAAGACTCTCGGGCCATCTTCGCAGAAATTCCCGGCCTCAAACGCATGAGTCCCAATGTTGACGGACGAGTCCAGGTCGTCTACGGAACGCAAAACTGGAATACCACCTACCGTGGAGTGGCGCCCGAGTACTTCGATATTCGAAGGTGGGAGATTCAGACCGGAACGATCTTTACTCATGACGATGTAGATCGGGATGTTCCGGTCTGCCTTCTCGGTCAGACGGTGGTCGAGAATCTATTCCCCAATGAAGATCCGGTCGGCAACAGCATCCGCGTACAAGCGATGCCTTGCCGCGTAATTGGGGTGTTTCGGCCCAAGGGAGCGTCTGCTAGCGGTTGGGACCAGGATGATTTCGTGGCTATGCCTTACACCACTGCCATGAAACGCATTGGCGGAACAAGCTGGCTTGACGATATCTTTTTCTCGGCCACTTCGCGGAGCGCAATCCCTATCGCCACTCAGCAGGCCGTAGCGCTACTGCGAGAACGCCATCACCTGCACGCCGATGAACCCGATGATTTCAATATTCGTAGCCCGGAGGACGTGATTCGCGCGCAGTTGCAGTCAAGCCAGATATTCACGTTGCTCCTGGGCACCATCGCTTCATTGGCTCTGCTCGTGGGTGGAATCGGCATCATGAATATCATGCTGGTTTCGGTTACCGAGCGCACGCGAGAGATCGGAGTTCGACTTGCGATCGGCGCTACGGAAATTGACATTCAGTTTCAATTCCTAGCTGAAGCTGTTGCGATTAGCTTCTTGGGCGGCTTGCTAGGTGTGATCGCCGGCGTTGGCGCTTCCTCGCTCTTTCAAAGCACACTGCAATGGGACATTCAGCTTACCCCGCAACTTCTGATCTCTTCTGGACTGTTTGCCGCTGGGATCGGAATCTTTTTTGGATACTATCCATCACGAAAAGCGTCTCAATTGAATCCAATTGAAGCTCTCCGATACGAGTAGGGACTGCGTTCCTTGCCCCTTGTGGTCCTGCATGGAAGTGGAACGTGCAGTCCATCCGGTACCGCCGAGATTGGAATCCATTGGCCACGCCGGGCCGGTTTCTTGTTACGTCAGAGCAGCTCTCCCACCGGGCATGGCGAGTCGGCGAAAAAGCGCGTCGACTTCGTCCACCGACAGAGCAAGTTTTCCAGTAGCCCACAACATCGCTAAGCGGATATGTCAGTCGAGGGTTCGTTAAGGGTTCGACTTTCACGGCGGTTCAGCGTCTTGATGAAGCTCTCGCAACTGGCGTTGTCATACCGGTTCGCCGGCCGACTCATGCTCGGAATCATCTGGTGCTGCTCGAGGACGTGTGCGTATTCCCCGGAAGCGTATTGCACACCGCGATCCGAGTGATGAATCAGACCTAGCCGCGGCTGCCGTTTTGCGATGGCCTGTTGCAACGCCGCGATCGCCAGCCGGCTGCTGAGCGTTCGCTGCAGTGCCCAGCCCACGACTTTGCGAGAGAAGCCATCCAGAATCACGGCCAAGTAGACAAACTCCGCTCGCAAGCGGATGTAGGTGATATCGGCCACCCAGAGCTGGTCGATGCCGGTTAGCTTCATGCGACACGCCAGGTTCAGATAGACCTCCAGTTCGTGACCAGAATCGGTGGTGACCACGAACTGCCGGGGCTGCATGGCAAGCAGGTTGTCTTCCCGCATGATGCGCGCCACGCGCTTGTGATTGGCCAGCATGCCTCTGCGCCGCAGCTCCGCCGAAATTCGGCGGTAACCGTAGCGGCGTCGATGTTCCATCACGATTTGCTGGATGGCCGATCGCAGTTCCATGTCTTCTTCGACCGGAGTTCTCTCTTGCAGGGAACGATAAAATCCTGCCCGGCTCACCTGCGCCCACTGACACATTCGCTCGACACTCATGTTGCCTTGCAGCGGCATCACTTCTCGGATCTCGTCGTAGATGCCTTCTCGCCAGAGCTTCCTCTCCGCTGGCGTCGAGCCTCGACTTTTTGCAAGGCACCTTTGAAAAAATCTACTTCTACTGCCTTGTCAGCCAGCAACCGCTTCAGCTGACTGAGCAAATCCAAAAGGAATCTTTCGACGGATGGCGGCCCACATTGGAGATAATCTCCGTGTAAACCGCTAACCACTTGCGCTTGGACCAGGCGATCAGAGTTTAGCTGGCGCGAATTGACTGGCCAGCAGCAGAGTATTCGTAAACGAAGTCTCACCGACGCGACAGTCCTTACGTTAGGGAAATCTCACATCCGATTGCAGGGGTGACGTCAAGTTTATGTTCGTACCTCGTTCCGACCTTTTTAATGCGCGCTGCGCATTGCAGAGCCCGCAGTTTCTGAACCTCGAAATCCGCCACGGTCCTTCTGAGCGGCACCAGGGACCCACATGCCCAGGTGACGAGCCGATTCTGGCATCGTGGTTGGGATAGAGCTCCGACGCGCCGGCTGTAGGTGGAGGGTTACCAATCCCGCTCTTTCGATTGCGAGTTGGGTTC
>UEXT01000318.1_pt1 | contig 11708 bp, 10 predicted proteins | sample 4301081 | NCBI WGS metagenome assembly UEXT01 (sample SAMEA4773177, study PRJEB27434) | metagenome | biome: 2259; feature: agricultural soil; material: soil | place: USA | collected 2014-09 | depth 0.25 m
AACTTGAAATCGAGGTGCAACTCCTGCTCCACGAAGTCCTTCATAGCCACCACTTCGTGCTTGTTGATGGTGGTCGGAACGGTCTTCAGTTTCAATGGCAGGCCGCGATCCCGCAGAAACGCAACTCCACGCAGACAGCGCGCGTAGCTTCCTGGAATCCCTGTCAATGCTTCATAGGTTTCTTTGGTTCGGCCATAGAGCGTGATTTCGATAGCAAAGGGAGGCCACTCCAGGAGGTAGTCAGCGATTCTCTCGGTGACCAGATTTCCATTGGTGAACAGAGTAATCAGGAAACCTTTTTGCTTGGCGTAGGTATAGATTTCGAGGAAATCCTTGCGAGCGAAGATTTCCCCTCCTGTGTACAGGAGCCAGAAGCAGCCCAGCTCAACTAATTCATCCAGAAGCCGGAAGTGTTCGTCCTTGCTAAGCTCCCGACTGCGAGCTTCCTGGTCAGCCATCGCCAGATTGTTGTAGCAGTGCAGACATTCCAAAGGGCAGCGACGGGTGATTTCGATGGAGACATTCAGTGGAACGCGCCTGCCAGAATGGTGCTCATGAATGGATTGACTGAATTCCCCGTAAGTCTTTAGGTCCATAAGGGCTCTCTGCCCACAGTTCGACGACTTCACGATCAAAGGAACGGTCTCGACTACGCGGGCCTAGCGTTGTAGCCTGCGCTTTCATGGTTCTCACTCTCATTCGCTCTTTCCGTCTCGACCGCAATCGTTGCCAGACCAAGCGAACACATCTCGAGCATGAAGAGCGCAATATCCTCTTCCGCCTTTTCCTTACCAATTTCGTATTGATGTCTGATCACATCGCAGATTTCCGTGAGGCTCCGGGGTTGCTCGAGGGCAACCCAGATCGTGGCTGCCGTCCCGTTGAGCGTATAGAAGCTTGCCAAGTCACCAACGTCGCCTCTCACCGGCAGCACCAACATCTCTCCACCGATGAGGCGAGAGACGACGGCCTTCGACCTTTTGTAGACTTCCGGCGGAGACGTTCTTGGCCGAGAGTCAGGTACAACTTGTTGCCGATACATGGATATCCCGCCGATGGTTTTGTCCTCCAGATTTCAGACTGTGCCCCAACCCCTTGCCACACAGTATTTTGAAGTGGACTTTAGCATGCTCAGAAAGGCATATGAGATAACTAACAAGGCACCCGATCTGTGGTGTTTTGCTCTGAGCAGTGAGCGAATGGACCGGAAGATCACTAGCCTGCACCTGGCAGTACATGAGAAACGGCCCGAAGCCCCACAGGTTTCTTGATGAAGTAATATCCGTCAACCCTTGAAACGAATAGGTGGTAGACGAGGAATCAGAAAATCTCCGGGAAACATCGAAAACCGGGTTCGGCCTGAAAACCCGATTCGACACTTTTGGGGTGTCGAGCATTTGGCCGCATGAAGAAATCTTCAGACAGGTTGCCGCGCCGCCACATCAGATCCTTGAGCAAAAACCTCGCTCAGATGACGGGTATGAAGCCCGTTACCGGGCCGGATCGAGCGAACATTCACGGGCGTGAATGCCTCACCTAGTTTCATGTCCTGCACTACAGCGACCTGCGCAAAAGTCCCCCGACCCGCCTTCAGCCCTCAGCCGGGCAACCTCGATCCCTTCACGGTGCAAGCGTTCTTCGACCGCGGCCGTTGTCTCACGCATGGCAAACGCGACCTGCCCCCCGGTATCCTGCAAGGCCTGCGCCAGCGCAAGGCAACGCATCACGTGTCCTGTGCCCATCGTGACATTCGCATCGCAGCGGAAAAGGATGGTGCCGCTGCGCCGTATCAAGCGTCCCCCGATAGGCACTGTAATCGGTCTGGGACTTGATTGATAGCAAGCGGAATCGTCCCGGATTTTGGTACAGGTACGGTGTGACATGCGCCCGTTGGGAGGGTTTTTCTGCTTCTCGGCAGCGCACTCGAGCGCGGAAAACTGTACTACTTCCGTATCGAGCCCTCTGGGGTATGTGCGTTCAAGTGCATTGCTCGCGTAATCGGGGCGTTTTTCGAGAAATTCTCGGATTGTGCGGTCTGAGACATCGGGATCGATCAAAAGGCAGTCTGAGGTGATCCGCACGATCACATCAGCACTTACTTCCCGCGCGCCGCGATACGACCTGTCCAGCACGTCTTGCTCGTCTCCGCAAAAGAAGCTTGCGCCCAGGCGCTTGCATTCTTCAACAATCGGGGAGTCCTCAGAACGCATTGTGGTCGCAACCAGCAACTCATCGATGCACCGGAAGCGGCGCACCCGGGACACAACTCGTGCCAGCACTGTTTTCGCCAGCCAAATCTTGCAGAACCTTCCCAGGAAAGCGAGTGCTTCCCATGCGCTCCTGGATGATTGCCGCGATCATTTGAATCATTACGCCCGGACTAGAATGACGGCGTACTGCGCTTTAACCGACCTTGCGCAACAGAAAAGTACTCGGATCCCATCACATACGTGCGCCTACAACGATGGATCTCAGCCATTTCAGCTATCATCCATGCGAACTTCGGTCGCAAGTGCCCGCGTGGTGCTCATATAATCCATTTGCCGTCGGGGCCAACCGAATTCAGCCAGGCCAATGCGCGGGAGATGGGGCTAAACTACCCCTTGGTCAAGCCGACCAGTCCGATAGAGAGGAAACTCACGAAATTCCAATGGGGGAGGTCAGGACCTCCAGTCTCCATCCGCCGGGCATGTACCCACCCCAGCAGCATACAACACCGATTCTGCGATCCCATCGATTCGCAGGTCCCTTTCGATCTGCGACTCCGACAGCGCCATAGTGCAAAATGGTGCGAGCCCTAGCCATGTAGCCACTAAACAAAATGTCTGGCAGGCATGGCCTGCTTCCAGCAAGACAGTACGATAAGCGCAAGGATCCTGGTATTTCCAGTGCGTACGCGGAAAAACCGCGGTCATGATCATCAAGGCGGCGGCGGAACCGTACCACCACTGGTCGGCCAGATAGCTCGAGAGCCGGCGCGAGTTTGCGCCCCGCTTCAACAACTCTAACCGATTTGCATCCGATCGGTAGTGGTAGAGACCGCGCGGCAGCCCGACGACCTTAGCAGCCAGCACGTAAACTTCGATAGGGTGTCGCGCGCCCGCCGAGGGCGAGGTTTTCAGCGCCACCCGCCCCATCCCCGGCAATCTTATCCAGTGTTGTACGCCCCAGCTCAATCGCAAGAGAGTAGCCAGGTTCGACAGTGATACTGGTCGTGGTGAAAACCGCCGCCACGTTCGTCGCCGCAGCAAGACACGCGGAAATTCGTCGTCGGCGGCCGCGTCCGGTAAGGGAAACTGTGGGGCGCTAGCGTAGCTTTTTATCGCTGGCGGCACGGGAACTCGCTTAGCCCGCTCCTGCAGAAAACGCCTGGCCTGCGCCAGATCAGTCACGTAAGTTAGGTTTTTCGAGCAAAAATGAAGATGTCCAGCCGCGGGCAGCCAACCAGACCATTCATGCTCCAGCTTGGCATCATCGCGCGCTTCTTCCGATCCTTTTCGAACCAGGAATGTTCCGTCCAGTAACTCTCGCAGTGCACGATCCAGGCTTTCACGGGTGTACCTTCGCAGATGAGAATAAAACTGCACCGGCGCGCGCCAATCACCAAAAAAATCCAGCACCGCGATGATGATCGGGTCCGCCGTCACCAACGCACTGGTTCGATAGTTCGCCAGCACGAGCTTTCCGCCACGCCAATAGGCAACCAGACTTGCCGCTCTCTTCAGGCGTGATGACCCAAGCTTCATGATCTGAGTCTCGCACTAATTCGGAGGATCCGACTAATACCTCCGAAACGTGACTTTGGTCGTAGCATCCTTCAGTCGCTTAATGCGCAGCTGGAGGACCCCAACTTGGCGGTTCAATTCAGTAGCTTGGTCGATGACATCGTTGACCGGCCCCTTCAGTTTCTTCTTGATTTCATCAGCGGTTGGTTTGCCCGGTTGAGCTTTTTTGCCTGGCATGTTTTCCTCCTGAAAATGTGCCTGAAGGATGACTGCGAACTGAACTATCGCCCCGATTCTCGGAACGACGAGTCTCATTCAAATTTTGGCGTTTGGGAACCCAATACCCCGCAGCAGATCTTGAAACCCAGGGTCAGACCGGAGCGAATCTACCATTGGATCGCTTTGTAGCCAAAGCAACTCAACGTCGCGATTATCATACGCTCTTCGCAGCCAGACTAGTGCTTCGCTTCTCTCTCCCAGGCCGGCGTGAATGACCGCGAGCGGATACCCTGGCACATAGGTTCCGGTTGGGAAGTGGCTTAACCGAGACAGGATGGCCCTAGCCTCATTTCTCTCACCTGCCACAGCATAGGCATAGCCGAGTTCCCCAAGGGAAAGAGGACTTCCGTCTGACAACTCGACGGCACGTCGGAGCTCGGAGACGGCATCGCGAGTATTCCCCTTTCGCAAATAGGCAATGCCTAAGCACTCATGAGCGATGGCGAAATTCGAATCCAACTCGACCGTTTTACGACACTGCCCAATCGCCTGATCATAACGGCCTGCATCAGACAATAGCCCACCCAAGCTTGCATTGATGATTAGGGAGAGTGGATCGAGTTGGATGGCATGTGTCGCCTCCCTGATTGCCTCTTCATGGTTGCCAGCGGTCGAAAAATAGATGGATAACCAGTGGTGGGCAGTTGCATAGCTCGGATTCAGCTCAATCGCACGCTTGAATTCTTTTTCAGCCCCATCCCACTTCCACTCGTTCCACATCGCAGCCGCTAAGGAAGTGTGTGCCTCAGCCAGCGTGTCGTCGATTTCTAGGGCTCTCAGCGCTGCCGCTTTCGACTTCTCGTTGGCTTCCCTGGGAAGCATTCTCGGGTCAGAGCCAAGGCTATACGCATCCGCCAAGCCGGCGAACGCGAGGGCATACTCAGGATCCTTTTGAGCCGCCCACTGAAAATATTCCATGCTCTTGGCTAACGCTTCTGGAGTTCTCTTATTCCAGTAGTAACGTCCCCTGAGGTAGGCCTCATGCACCTCGGGACTAACGACTTTCGTACTAACAACCCGCGGGTGGTCCTGTGGGATCAATTTGATCCTCACCTCCCTGACAATGTTTTGCGCGACCTCGTCCTGTAAGGTCAGAATGTCCCGTAAATTGCGCTCATAACTTTGGCCCCAGAGATTACGATCTGTTGCCGCGTCGGTCAGCTGGGTCGTAATTCGAACTTTGTCACCGTAGCGCAACACAGAGCCCTGCAGGATTGCGTCCACATGCAACTCGCGCGCAATCTCCGGCACAGTCTTGTTGCTGGCTTTGTAGTGCATGACTGAGGTACGTGAGATCACTGTCGGCGCGCCCATTCGGCCCAGCGCAGTGATTAGTTCGTCAGTCATTCCATCTGCGAAGTATTCTTGCTCGGCGTCGTGGGAGAGATTCTCCAACGGGAGTACCGCCAGCGATTCAATAGAGTTGGAAGTGGTTCGACCCACTCGCCAGCTACCCAGGTTCAGCCGAGTAAGAATCAGAAGGAACATCAGCAGGGCGACAGGGCCGATCACGGTCAGAGCCCTCCGCCAGCGCCTAGGCGTTCGGACTGATACTGGAATAGCCTGACTCGAAGTGGCTATTGTCAGCCGTCGGAGATCAACGGCCAGCTCTCTTGATGATTGATAACGATTGTCCGGTTCCTTCTCCAGACACTTGAGGATGATGTCTTCCAGCTTGGCCGACAGTTTGGGGTTGAATTGCCCGGGGGAACAAGGCACCTTGTGAATGATGTCGTCTGCTACTGCGCTCGCCAGCTCATGTTCAAACGGTCTTCTGCCGGTTGCCATTTCGTATAGAACAGTGCCAATCGAATAGATATCCGCACGGGAATCAGAGTCTTCTCCTCGCAGCTGCTCCGGCGCCATATAAGGCAAAGTTCCACAGGCTGCGTCGACGATGCTCACACTCCGGGTAACGTCTCCAACGGGGATCGGCTTCAGCAGCTTCGCCAGCCCAAAGTCGAGCAATTTGATCTGGTGTGTGCCAGTCAACATGATGTTTCCGGGCTTGAGATCGCGGTGTAGGACACCGTGCTCATGGGCATCGGCCAATGTATTTGCCAGTTGCTCTCCTATTTCAAGCAGCTCCTTGGTGTTGAACGGTTTGTGTGCGATTTTCGTAGCGAGTGTGACGCCACGCACGTACTCCATCACCAGGAAGTCGATACCGCCCTGGGTATCAAAATCATGTACCGTCGCAATGCTTGGGTGGTTGAGCTTCGCTAACGTTAGTGCCTCTTTGCGAAACCGTTTTCGGGCGCTGTCCTCGGCGAGGGTGCCGGTGGGTAGTACTTTGATCGCAACATCCCGATCCAGCCGCTCGTCGTGAGCGCGATACACCACACCCATTCCACCCGCACCAATCTGTTCCAGGATGCGATAGTGGCCGAGGATCTGGCCGGCGAGTTGACCGGGCGTGACCATCCGCGAAAAATGTTAGGCCTGCACTGGACGGTGGTCAATGCGATGCGAGGGATGGAATGGCCACAACCAAAGGCTACACCAAAAACCGTATGGACGTTGTAGCCGCAAAGGCGTAATGCTAATCAGTTGTTGAGGCTTTGTGCCCGACCGCAGTCGCGCCACGTCTGAGGGCTTTATGCGAAGTGCAGTAGTGGCGTCCATGTTTGTCCTGCTGTGGCCAGGGGTGACCATAGCTCAAAATCCAGCCAGCGATCCATCTCAGCAGAACCTCCGTTCCGCTAGAAAATCCGATCTGATGGCGCGCTCCGAAATGCAATCGCCAAAATCGATTCCAATAGTGAAATGGTTGCGTTTCCGGGAAATACCGGTCAACGGACCGGGTGATCGATGTCCGGACAATCGACTCCCGGAAAATGTTCAAGATGCGCAAATGCCTGCAGCGCCTGCGATTCAGGTAGAAAAACCTTTGGAGCAAGGGATGGTGATCGGCACACCCGATCGACCTTAAGGCCCTGCGGGCGGCCCAGCGAATCCATCGAGCCTGCGTCAGACTCCCGACAAAATCCGGAATAGCAGCAGCCACCGTCGCACGTTGGCGGTCATCAGGAAATTCTCCTTGACGTGTTCCCTGCCGATTCGGCCGAGCTGAAGGGCGAATTCCGGATGCGTCAGCAAGTAACGGATCTGATAGGCGCAGCCCTCCACGGAGTGCACGAGCGCTCCCGTGAGTTTGTCGATTACCTGCGTCGGAATGCCACCTACGGCGCTCGCAATTGTGGGCTTCCCCTTCCATAGCCCCTCGGTGACGGTCAACCCGAATCCCTCTCGCAAAGACTTCTGGACGATGATGGTAGACGCGCGCTGCAGTGCATTGATTTCGAGCGCTGACCAAGGGGGTAGATCGAGAATGATGATATCGGGATCGTCTCCCGCAGCCTCCATGACCTCTTTCAATACAACCGCCCCTTCGGGATCATCCGCCGCGCTGCCGCCAGCGAGGACCAGCTGAAAATCGACGTATTTCTTGGCCATTTTGCAGGCATGGATCACGCCCAACGGATCCTTCAACCGGTCGAAACGGGAGATTTGAGTAACGATCGGCCTCGAGCGGTCCACGCCGAAGTTGTCGCAGACTTCCTGGATGTAGGACTCGTCGAGCTCTTTATTCTTTTCCGAGAGCGGGTCGATGCAGGGGTAAAAAAGCGCTTGCGGGATGGGCAACTGTCGAGCAAAGGCCGGCGACGAAAAAATGGCAGCATCGTAACGCTCGACCATGGGCTGCAGGAACTTCCAGACTTCCGGATTGGGATTGGACAGATCGATGTGACAGCGCCATATCCAACGGGAGGGACCGTCGGTCCTGGACGCGATGAGACCCGCGGGCTGCGGGTCGTGAATCACGATAAGGTCCTCGTCGAAATTCATGCGCCGGCGATTCTGCTCGGTGTGCAGCATGAACACATCGCGAGCCTGCTGCGTCAGGGTGTATTCACCGCCATGAAGTGCGTTATGAAACCCTTTCGTTACCTCAAAAAAGTCATTGCCACCAGTTATCACTTCCCACCCGGTCTTGACCTCCAACTCTCCGAGCAGCGGCACCAGACGGTTCAACATTTCGGCCACTCCACCTCCCAGCGCGGTGGAGTTCACCATCTTCACGGTTTTTCCGCGTAAGGCGTCGGCCAGAAAGCGGAGTTCGTCCAGCTGTGATTTGCCAATGATCGCTGCGTAGTCGCCCAGTTGCGCGGGAGGGGGCGCCAGGGGCGGAGTATCGGAAATGCGTGGCTTTCTCCGCTCGCGTGTCGCCGGCTGCACCCGTGCTTGCCCGGCAGCTTCCTGTTGCATAGGGATCGAGTGACCCGTGTCTTCCATTGTCTTTTCCCTTGTCCCTGAGGTTAGTCTGCCGCGTTCTGCAAAATCTGAATGATCTTGCGCTTAACACCTTCCAAGGTTGAGGTGTAGATGTCGATGTGGTTAAGCAGCGCAGCCGTCCGGCTTAGCGCCAGGTCTCTTTGTAGCCAGAGAGAGAAGTCGTTGGTATCCAGCTTGCGTCGCAGGCGAGCTTCGATGAAGTGGTAGTGGATCGAGTGAACACTGACCTGCTTGATGCCTTCGATGAAGTCGGCCAGATTGTTGGCGCGCAGGTCCACCGGCAAAATTACGATGTTGGACGAGCAGAAATAGAAAGGACTCTCTGCCGTCTGATCGCGTGCCTTGGGATTCTGTGCAATAAAGTCCTCGACCATCTGGATGAGTCGCGAACGAAGGGCCGACAAAGAGGTGAACTCGCGGACGTCGAGGCTTGCGAGGCGCTCGCCGAGTCCGACCATGCCCAGTTCGGAGTAGGCCCAATGTGCAAAGTCGTTCGAGAACCCCTCCTTGATGAAGTGATGTTCTTCCAGGGTGCGAAACGTGTGCTGGAAAATCGATCCATCCGGACATGAATGAAGAGCCCCGAGCAGCTCGGTAAGATTGCTGGCGCGCTCTCGTTCGATGAATAGAAGATGAGCAGCCGATTTGAATTCAAATGGAGTGCTAGCCGGGCGCGTCATTACATTCATCGTCTCGTTCATCGCTGGAATCATTCACCTCGCGAACCCTTACACATCGCTGTAGTTTGCTTGTAGAGTGATGTGATGCACAATGCAAGAGCTCTTCTTCACATACAGCGATGTTGATTTCCGTCTAAGGGGATTACTGGATGCCGCACTTCGAGACAATCCGGTTTGATGGCTCGGTCGCAATTTTTGCCCAAACGAAGCGGTACCACGCTCCAAGACTGGATCGAATCGGAACGAATCCACTGTAGGGCAGTCAGTTTTATGATTCAACCGGACTCAACTAGTCTGCTTGCCGATTCGGCGATGAATGAAGCGAACCGTCATCTCACCTTCCTCGAATCCCGGCTGGGCGCCACGCGGTCAGCGGACGGCCACTGTGAGTTTCTGGTATGGGCGCCTGCGGCCTCGCGGGTTGAGGTGCGTCTCCTAGGTAGTCCCGAACGACAGATAGTGCTGATCCCGGAATCTCATGGGTATCACCAAGGTGCGGTAGAAGGCGTCGCGCCAAATGCGCTCTATTTCTACCGGCTGGATGGCAAGAAAGAGCGTCCCGATCCAGTTTCGCGATACCAGGCGCAAGGGGTCCACGGTCCCTCACAGGTTGCAGAACTTGCCGACTTCGATTGGAGCGATCAGGATTGGCCAGGTCTGCCCCTCGAAGACTACATTTTTTACGAGCTTCATACCGGGACCTACACGCGCGAAGGTACGTTTGACGGCATCATTCCGCATCTAGCCGATCTCAAGTCCTTGGGGATCACTGCCATCGAGGTGATGCCGGTGTCGCAATTTCCGGGCAGCCGAAACTGGGGTTATGACGGAGTATTCCCCTTCGCCGTTCAAAACACGTACGGCGGGCCGCATGGATTAAAACGGCTCGTGAATGCCGGTCACCGTCTCGGACTGGCCGTAGTTCTCGATTGCGTCTACAACCACCTGGGTCCGGAGGGCAACTACCTCGCGGATTTTGGCCCCTATTTTACGGATCGCTACCACACGCCCTGGGGAGAGGCGATCAACTTTGACGGACCGCAAAGCGACCATGTGGTTCGCTACTTCATCGAGAACGCCATCTACTGGCTGGACGACTTCCACATTGATGCGCTCCGGCTGGATGCGGTCCACGGTATCGTGGATCGCAACGCACAGCCATTTCTCTCCTTACTGAGTTCAGTGGTCGATGACTTTCAACGGCAGAGCGGGCGGCGCGTGCACCTGATTGCCGAGTCCGATGCGAACGATTTTCGCGTCGTGGGACCTCGCGAATCGGGCGGCTACGGCATGCACGCGCAGTGGAGTGACGACCTCCACCATGCTCTGCACAGCCTGCAGACAGGCGAGCGCGATGGCTACTATGCTGACTTTGGCGGTCCGGAGCAATTGGCCAAGGCACTGCAGCAAGGTTTCGCACTAACCGGGGGATACTCCGAATTCCGCAAGCGCAGGCACGGCAGTTCTCCAGGCACGATCCACCCCTCGCAGTTGGTCGTCTGTTCGCAGAACCATGATCAGGTTGGCAATCGCCCCTTCGGCGAGCGATCCAGTGCGCTGCTGACGCTCGAAGAGCAGAAACTATCGGCAGGAACGATCTTGTTGTCTCCCTACTTGCCTCTGTTATTTATGGGCGAAGAATATGGAGAAACGGCTCCATTTTTGTACTTTACCAGCCACGGCGACAAGGAACTGGCTGACGCCGTGCTTCGCGGCCGTAAAGACGAGTTCGCCGCTTTTGCCTGGAAAGGAGACGTGCCCGATCCGCAGGCCGAGTCCACGTTTCAGCGTTCCAAGCTGAATCACTCCCTTCGAGACCAGCAACCGCACAGTGTTCTCTTGGACTTCTACCGGGAACTCATTCGCCTTCGGAAAACGTCGCCGGTATTGCGCCATTTGACGAAGGACGCGTGTGAGGTAAAAATTTGCGGCCCGGATGGCTCCTTGTTGCTGATGCGGCGTTGGTGGGACGAGGAAGAGGTTCTGGTGTTCTTCAATTTCGGTAATCGTGCGGTGAGCTACTCGGGACCTTTTCCCCCGGGAGAATGGCGCACGCTGTTGGACTCTTCTGAACCCAAGTGGCTGGGCCCGGGCAGTGCGATTCCTCCGGTACTCGATGACGACGAAGTCGTCGATTTAACTCTACAGCCGAAGAGCTTTTGCATATTCGGCGGAATCTGGCGTTCATGAGATCGATCTGCATTCACGGACATTTTTATCAGCCTCCGCGGGAAAATCCATTTCTTGAATACGTTGAGCTACAGGACTCCGCCAATCCCTATCACGACTGGAACGAACGGATCACGGCCGAGTGCTATGCCCCCAACGCGGCCTCGCGAATCATGGACAGTGAAGGCCGCATCGCCAAAATCGTCAACAACTACAGCAAGATCAGCTTCAACTTCGGACCTACTCTTCTCTCCTGGCTGCAAGAGAACGCTCCCGAGGTCTATGCCTCTGTGCTTCAGGCGGACCAAGAAAGCATGAAAATGTTCTCCGGCCACGGTTCTGCGATGGCGCAGGCCTACAACCATCTCATCATGCCGTTGGCCAACAGCCGGGATAAAAGGACACAGGTCGTTTGGGGGCTGAGAGACTTCGAGCACCGCTTTGGACGCAAACCTGAAGGCATGTGGCTGCCGGAAACGGCGGTGGATCTGGAGACACTCGACCTGCTAGCGGAATTTGGAATCAAGTTCACCATCCTCGCTCCGCGCCAGGCGAGCCG
>UEXT01000594.1_pt1 | contig 11515 bp, 8 predicted proteins | sample 4301081 | NCBI WGS metagenome assembly UEXT01 (sample SAMEA4773177, study PRJEB27434) | metagenome | biome: 2259; feature: agricultural soil; material: soil | place: USA | collected 2014-09 | depth 0.25 m
GAGGTACATGACCACAAGGGGAACAAAAAATGCTTTCGCCTTCCAAGTGATCTTTGTCCAACGTGCTGCGAGCAACCCAAACGGTATGAATAGGACCGTTAAGGCAAAATTTCGATATTGCAGATTCGCACTGATTGAATTGTGCCTTTGACAACGAAACTGATAGGTCAAGCCATATATGTAAGGCAGGAACCTCGCCACAGCAGAGCCGGTGGGGGATGTATTTGAATTTCAATAAGTTAGAGGCGATGCAGGGGCGGTAGCGCGCGCGGAAGGTAGGAAATTGTCAAAGAATTTGGATTGTCGTCAAAATTCTTATACGGCCTCAGGCTTCCTTAATCGGCTTGGTCAGAAGTGATGCCGGACGTCTTTAACTTATATTGAAGGAGACTCCGACTGATCTTCAGCAAATCGGCAGCCTTGGCTTGAACACCGCCAGCACGAGTCAGCGCACGGGCGATCATGTGGTGTTCGACTGCCCTGAGCGTGGGGTCGAGTGGCGCATCGGAAGGAAGGATTCGATCGAGAGCATGCAACCATTCACCGCTGGCGGCTAATTCTAATGGAAAGTCGTCAGGCTGAATTTCTTCATGCTGGGCCATCAGCGCTGCATGCGCCACGGCGTTGTGCAGCTCACGCACATTTCCCGGCCACTGGTAACGAGTCAAGAGTTCGAGGGTGGCTGGCGCAAACCGTTTTCCATGCATGCCTCCTTCCTTGACCAGTTCCCGTAAATACGCTTCGGCCAATAATCGAACATCTTCGCCTCGTTCCCGCAGAGGAGGGACATCGATTCGCACGACGCTCAGGCGGAAAAAGAGGTCTTCCCGGAAGCGGCCATGTTTTACTTCACCTTTCAAGTCTCGATTGGTGGCGGCGAGAATGCGCACGTCGACACGGAAAATCTTTTCACTTCCCACTCGACGAACTTCCTGGGTGTCGAGCACCCTCAGAAGCTTCGACTGGAGATCCATCGGGAGCTCAGCAATCTCATCAAGAAAAAGGGTTCCGGTATTCGCCTGCTCAAACATTCCCTGATGTCTTGTATTGGCACCCGTGAATGCCCCCCGTTCGTGCCCAAAGAGTTCGCTTTCCGCGAGGGTGGTTGTCAGGGCTCCGCAATTGACGGCCAGAAACGGCCGACTACAGCGCGGTCCATTGAAATGGATGGCACGAGCAACGAGTTCTTTCCCACTTCCGCTTTCCCCAAACAGCAGAACAGTACTCTTTGAGTCGGTCACTCGTTTGATCTTGTCAAAGACGGCTCGCATGGCAACGCTTTGTCCAATTAAGTTATCGAAGTGATAGTGAGGAGCCAGTGACTGAGATAGACGCAAATTTTCCCGAACCAGAGTGCTGTGGTGGATCGCTTTGGTTACAGAGCGGAGCAAGTCCGCGTTCTCGAACGGCTTCACAATAAAGTCGTACGCCCCAAGGCGCATCGCTTCAACCGCCCGTTCAATCGTCCCATAGGCCGTCATCAGAATCGTGGTGGTTGTTGGTGAAATCTGCCGCGCTTGGGCTAGCAGCGTCATGCCATCTGTCTCGCTCATGCGGAGGTCTGTGAGCAGCAAATCGATCCTCGACTCTCGGAGAACCTCGAGAGCATCGGATACCTTGTCGCATGTGAGGACGTCGTGCTCTTCTCCTTCAAGAAGCTCCTTCAGCATCCAGCGGTAATTTTTCTCATCATCAACGACCAGGATCGTGGCCATCAGCGGATTTCCGATTCTTCTTAAGCGTTGAAAGACTCCACTGCCAACTGTTTCGGATTGATCACTCGCAGAGTTGGCAAATGAACGTGCACGGTAGTCCCTTTCCCCTGGATACTTTCGACGGTCACAGATCCTCCGTGCTCCAACACGACGCGACGGGCAAGCGAAAATCCAAGTCCAACCCCGCCCGGTCGTTTGGAAAAGAACGGTTCGCCGAGTCTACTGACATCTTCCTCGGAGAGGCCGCTACCCGTATCAGCAATAGATGTAACGACATGATCTTCGTTGGACGCGGACTCTGCGGTGATAGTAATAGTAACGGTACCACCGGCCGGCATGGCCTGGAATGCATTCCGGACTAGGTTCGTAAAGGCTTGATGTAAGAGATCACGGTCTCCACGAACCCATAGTGACTCTGACGGAACTTTAAGCTTGACGGAGGAACCAATGGGTACAGACGAGGCTGACGAGACTTGAACTATCCCCTCAAGCAGTTCGACAAGGTCTAGACGCGTGAGTTTCATCCTCAGAGGCGTGCCAAGACGGAGTACACCCTCCACGGCTTTATTGAGGCGGTCCGCTTCCTCGATCAAGACATTAATGTGCCGCGAGGTAGAAGGATCTGACACTCGAGCGGCCAGCATCTGGGCCGCCCCCCTGATAATCCCGAGCGGGTTCCGCACCTCATGGGCCAATTGACCGGCGAGTTCACCCAGGGCAGCCATCTGGCTGACTTGTTGGACCCGTTCCTCCATCATAGTCACCTCGGCTAAACGGTCGGTCAGCTGTGTTTGCGTCTCACGAAGCTTCGCATTGGTCTTGGCGAGCGTGGTTGCAAGGGCTTGATACTGCAGTCGTTGATCTCGCTCACTCTTCGCAAAAAAGTAGGTGAGTAAACCGGCCATGGTGAAGTAGACCACGGCTGCGACGGAATCCTGGAACTCCTTGACGCTCATAATTGATTCGTTCAGTTCCTCGCCGGTCACAATGAACCCAATCATCGCCAGCACGGAGCTGCCCACGACAATCACGACGTCTCGACCTGGTAACTTGGTGGCTGCGGAAATAATCGGGAGCAAATATACGAGTTCGTAGATGCTCCCGCTTCCGTCCGTCACTGTTACGAGGATGCTAGCCAGCAAGAGTTGAAGCAAAATGCTCAGGCGTAGGAGGAGAACGCGTTGTCCTGGGTTTCTTGCCTTTTCCGAAAAAGCCGGCACCAACATCTCGATGCCCTGCAACAACATGATCGCAGAGAACGAGAGGTAAGCGCCGAGTGAGGTCGGACGGGTCACACTGCCGAGGGAGAATAATAGGACGGCGAGCAGGGCTAATGTCGCAGCCTTCAGAATGTCGAACGCGTTCAGGTAACCGAAAGCCATATAGGATCGATTTTTCGGATAATCTGGGAAGTGAGAGAACTCTACAGGCTGATGGGAGGAGAAGTCAAAAGAAAGGGCTCGGGTCGCAGCCCCTTACTTGTGCGAGCCGGTCGTGCTTTCTCGAGGTTCGAGGGACGCAAGAAGTTGGCGCGCTTCCTGACGGTAACGCTGCTCGCTCGCTGATTGGTCCCGAGGGGGGGGCTGGCTCAAAATCGTGTTTAACTCGCGCCGCGCGGCACCGACATTTTCTCGCTTGATATAGGCTTTCCCTAGGTCAAGACGCGCGTGGGTATAATGTGGATCGGCTGTGACGGCTTTATTCAGATACGTGAGCGCAGCGTCCGCATCCCCCCCAAGAACCCAGGGCAACTCTTCGAGCATCATCCCCATCATGTGAAGAGCTGGAGCGTGGTTGGGGTTCAATTCCAACGCACGCCGGACATGTTTCTTGAGATCCCTAATGGTGAATGCGGATGCCATCACTCCGTTGAGCTGGGCCGCACTGCCGAGGTTGGCTGCGTAGAGGTAATGGGCATCCGCATTGGATTCATCGAGATCGATGGCTCGGCGCGCAAGCCTTGCTCCTTCATCATACGCGGCACGACGCTTCGTCTCTTCGGAATATGCGTCATCTCCAAGATCAAGATACAAATCTGCGAGATGTACGAGAATTTGTGGGTCCGAAGATGCGGGCGCTTGGTTGGCTAGTAGAGCCTGCAGTTCTCCTTCAAGAGCTCTAGTGTGATCGGAAGTTACTGGTTGTTCAGCCTGCGCGAGTGAGATGGATAATCCCACAAGGAAAAGAACTGCCACAAGCCGTCGCGTTCCTTTGGGACTCATCTTCAATGCACGTGTGAAGGTTTTGAACGATGGGACGGCCTAGTACGCACAGGGAGCGTCGTGCCGGCCGCATAGCAGCCCAGCACAACGACGAGCAGCATAGTCATCACGACGTTACCCTGTAAGTCCCGGTATCGTCGTGCCCACAAATGGCGCAAGAGAGCACGTCAACTCTCGCGATTATCAAGTGACAATTAAACCAAGTGATAATGCGCTTTCATTTATCATTTTGCTGTATTGTTCGCAACTCTGAGTTGTAGACACAGTTTTTATTCCATGTGTGCCCGGGTTGAGGGTATCGGACGCTGTGCTCAGCACAGCTTGTCGATGATCGCGGGAGGACGCCCTGTGCTTGTGAAGTTCAGAAAGAGAGGAAGAGGATTAGATTTCAGCTTCCCGCAAGAATTTCGCGGACTCTTCTGGCGATACGGGATTGATATAGAACCCCGTGCCCCACTCAAAGCCGGCGACCTGCATCAACTTCGGAATAATTTCTATATGCCAGTGGTAGTAGTCGCCGGTCTTTTCATGGAGGGGGGAACTGTGCAGGATGAAGTTATAGGGCGGTTTCGCGAGCACTCTGTCCATCCGCCGCAACGCTTCGGAGAGCATCGGCGCCAGGAATTCGAACTGTTGTTTCTGGCTTTCCTCGAAGTAACCTGCATGCCGCTTGGGGAGGATCCACATTTCGAACGGGAACCGTGGCGCAAAGGGCGTCACGCAGGCGAACTCGGGATTTTCGGCAACGATCCGGTCCCCTTCCGATAAGTCCTGCCGCAGAATATCGCAATAGATGCAGCGTTCCTTCTGCTCATAATGCGCGCGGCAGCCTTCGATTTCCCACGTGACGCTGGTCGGGGCGATTGGCAACGCGATGAGCTGGGAGTGGCTATGCTCGAGCGTCGCACCGGCCGCGGCACCGTGGTTCTTAAAGATGAGGAGGTACCGGAATCGAAGATCTTTTCGGAGGTCCAGCATCCGATCCCGATAGGCCCACAGCACGTCTTCGATCTTCTTCGTCGGCAGGTCGGCTAGCCCGTCTTTGTGGCCAGGCGTTTCGATGATGACCTCGTGGGCTCCGACTCCGTTCATCCGGTCGTAGAGGCCAATCCCTTCGCGGCCGAGGTCGCCTTCGACTTGAAGGGCCGGGAACTTATTGGGCACGACGCGGATCGACCAATTGGGCGAATTCGGCTCGGCGGGTTGAGAGCGATAGGCCATGATTTCTTTGGGCGTCAGCCGTTCTTGGCCCGGGCAGAAGGGACAGAGCGCAGTTGAGATGGGCCGTGCAGTTTGCATCTGGGCGAATTCGTGTGGACGGCCGCTGCGCTCGGTTGAAATAATCACCCACCGACCAACTACGGGGTCGCGCCGCAGATCAGGCATGGTCGCTCCACACTCGCATGAGCGGTCCTGAGTATTGAGTGCCTAGTGTCTCAAACGAAAGAGAATTTCACAACTCATAACTCAATACCCAGCACTTGGCATTTCTTCTCTTCACACACGCCACATGGCGGCGTCAAACTCCGGACCAGGTACGACCAGTGTGACCGGATTATGAAAGGGATAACGAGCCACTTCCAGGCTATGTTCAAGCACCACAAGACTCAACTGGATTTTCTGACCTTGTTCGAGGTCGAGGTCTTTGAGCGGTACCGTGAGTTCAAGAACCTTCCGTCGGACGATCGAGTGATAGGGCCCGATCACCCGCCAGGAATCGGGAGAGGATCCATGGGACAAAGTATAGTGATCCGTTCCCGAAGGTGCGAGTGAAAAAGAGACCCGGAAAGTCTGATGTGAACATTGCAGCGAGACTTCCATAACCATCCCACTTTGGCGTTCCCGTGACGTGTCGTCGGGATCGAGCCGAAGGCAGAGGTGATCAAGACTCCAGCCGAACAGGATGGCGGTGAAGATGCCCTCGGTTTTCCACATGGCACCCAGTGGCGGATGAGGATTGATAGACCCGGCTCCGCGCCATTCGAAGAAATCGGTCACGAGCCCATCAATCGTCGGTGTGACGAATGCGAACGGTTGAGTTACACGATCCGCACCGGGCTTCGGCGCAACGGTACAAATGGGCCGGTTAAAGATGTCCGGGGGAGTCAGCCACATGTGCATCCAGACGTTTCTGAGATGGGTCCTGAAAAGGCGATCGAACTCCTCCTTGTAGGCGGTGTCGAAGTCATCGCCATACCACCAGAACCAATCGCTCCCTTCTGCCGCGTAGAGTTCATTCCATGCAGCTTGGGCGCGGTTGGCCGGAAGGTTTGGTGCAAGGTCCCTGAGGCGCGCCCTCGTGTGACCGAGGAGTTCCCATCCCTGGTTGTCTTCCTGATGGCCAATCCAAATTTTGTAATCCTGGTTTATCCAGGACCCGGAATGCAGCTGAGTCAATTGGGGCGGAGCCGGGATTGCCGCGAGGGCTTCCGAGATAGTCGAGGTAGAGACGGTCAGCTCGTCATGATTCAGAGTGTGCTGGCTCAGTGCCGTGTACAAAAGCGAAAGGAACCGCTCCCCTCCGTCGTGGTAGTGTTCCCAGGGATTTTCGCCGTCGAGGATGACTGAGACGACGACGTCTTCCTGCGGGGCATCATGAATGATGCCCCGCAGCCGTCGCAGCACGTCGTCCGCTGCCGATTCTGCTGTCGTTTTGTGATAGACGAACCCAAATGCATCGGAGATGTCGCGGTCGCGAAAGACAATTGTAACCGCTTGCCCGTCGGGGCCGACACGATAGGGCTGGTAGAGGTCTCGGTGACGTTGCCAGGGTTGCTGTGCCGATTCTAGCGAGCGAGCGAGGATCCCTTCATCGGTCGCCAACCAGCGCAAACTGTTGCGAGCCACCATAGGAATCATTTCCGGGCAAACGGACCCCTCTGAGGGCCACAGCCCGGCCGGTGCCTGCCCGAACATCGCGGTGTGAAAATCTACGGCGAGACGCAGCTGAGCTTCGGCATCCTCGTGCGCCGAAAAGCGGGCCGGGAGCGGAAGATCAGGCCTCGCCCGACGTGTGGTGTCGGTGTCGATGACCAGGGGAAGGATAGGGTGGAAGAAGGGACTCGTCGTGAGTTCGATCTGTCCTCGTTCAAGAAGACGCCGATATGATGGGACGACTTCTTGGACCACGACACGCTGCAGAGCCAGCATTTCTTGTTTCTCTTCTTCGGTAAAATTGCGATTCTTGGTTCGCAGGGCCTTCAGCCGAGGATATCGACGGGTCGCTCCATAGCCGAACCAGGCCAAGTTGTGCCAGACTTGCAGATCCAGAAGATCCTGCGTTGAGAACTGACGAGACACTCGTTCCAAGTCTTGGCCCTGCACCTCCACTCCGCGCTTGACCAAGAGCTCATGGTAGCGGGAATACGGCCGCACCATGGTGGCCCAATTGGCGGAAAAGAAATGGCGGACTAGGAAGGCCTGCTCTTCGGTCGTCAGATCAGCAGCTGGTCGTTGAGCGTGTTCCTGAAACAGGTCGCGAATGGTGCCGCCTCCAATTTCTTGCAACTGCAGCAGCAGGGACGGGGTGAAATTGAACGTCGCTTTGACCGCCGGGAACTTTTCCAGCAGAAAAGCCATGTCGTAGTAGGCTTTGGTCGCATGGAGGCGAACCCAGGGTAGACTCGCGGAGCCCGCCACGGGGTCCGTGTAGTACGGCTGATGCATATGCCAGAGAAAACAGACGTGCGCTCTCTTCATAGACGAAGTTTATTGCGGGCTTGTGTTGAGTATGTCATAGGGATAGAGGCTGTGCAATCAACGGAGCATTATGGATTTGGTCAAACAAAGATTCAGTAACACGACATGGGAGAAGGCGCTCTTCTACTGGGCACCAGTGCTCGGATATGCTGCGGCAATTTATTATTTCTCCTCACTCCCAAAACCAGAGGAACAGCTCCCGGAGTTTGTGCATGATTTGAGCGACAAGCTCCTTCACATCGTGGAGTACGGCATCCTCGGCGCCCTGTGGTATCGCGCCTTTCGTTGGGCCGCTGGGCCATGGATCGCGGGGTCGGCGGTCCTCTTAGCGGTCGTTGCGGGATCGATGTATGGCATGACGGACGAAGTGCATCAGGCGTTTGTGCCCATGCGCACGGCGAGCCTGCTCGATTGGATCGCGGATACCCTTGGCACCGTCATCGGCGCGCGCGGGCTGAGCTGGATCGAGCAGCGCCGGCGTGGCCCTCTTTCCACCAGTCCTGTTGATCACGCGACACCGAGTCTGTGACAAGTGGGAGAACAGAGAATCAGGGACCTTTGACGGACATCGTTACGGGAAAGGTGAGACTGATGTCTGTGACAACTGATCGCAAGAGTGGACGATGAGGGACTTGTAGCAATCTGTCCAAGCGACTGAGCAAGAACCTCTGCGCTGAAAGACATGATCGGCTTTCGCGGTAGAAGTTCGGGAATAGTCGTTGTTCATGTATAATGCGCGCCGTATGTCCACTGTCGGTCCTGCTGCTCCCAAAACACCGCTGGCCCTTCCCTCCACAACACTTGTAGCCAGCACCATTCAATCACGGTTACCCGGTTGCGGACCCTTCAAGAAGCTCACTCCGTTAGCTGGCGACGCGTCCAACCGACGGTATTTTCGGATCGAACTCGGGAGTGGATCGCCGCGCTCCGTCATCCTGATGCAGTTGGCCGAGCCGGAAGCGTTCAAGCAATCGGAAGAGGCGGTGAGCGGATCCAAACACCCGATCACCGAACTACCATTTCTCAATGTCCGCACGCATCTGGCGAAGGCCGGCGTGTCCGTTCCGACGCTCTATTATTATGATCAAGGCGCGGGATTGCTCTACCTGGAGGATTTCGGGGATCTCACGTTGTCGCAGTCGAGTCACGAGACGAAACCCGAGGAGCTGAGAGCCCACTACCTCCAGGCGATCGATATTTTGGTCCGGATACAAGTGAACGCGACGTCACCCGCAGATCCGCAGTGCCTGGCCTTCCATCGGAGTTTCGACGTGCCGTTGCTGATGTGGGAGTTCGATCATTTCCTGGAATACGGCGTCGTCGCTCGCCAGGAGAAACCGATGCTCGAGAACGATCGGCAGGCCATTCGCTGGGAGTGTGAAAAAATCGCGACGATTCTGGCTCAGCAACCTCGAGTCTTTGTCCATCGGGATTACCATTCGCGGAACTTAATGGTCGATCAGACCCGACTTGGGGTCCTCGATTTTCAAGATGCGCTGATGGGGCCGGCGACCTACGATCTCGCCTCCCTCCTCCGAGATGCCTACATTGCGTTGGACGAATCGCTCATCGACGACCTCATCGCCTATTATCTAGAGCAGCTTGCAGCGCAGCGCCAGGTATGGACAAATCGGGAGGCTTTCCGCCGTCTCTTCGACTTTACAAGTATTCAGCGCAATCTCAAAGCCGCGGGACGGTTCGTCTATATCGATCGTGTAAAAGGCAATCCGAAGTTCCTCATGGATATCCCGCGTACGCTTGGGTATGTGCGGCGCAATCTGTACAAGTATCCGGAGTTGTTTACGTTACGCAAACATTTGGCGTCGTATGTCCCGGAACTACAATGAAGACAATTAGTCAGCAATCAGTGTTCACGACAGATGCTGTTTGGTTGGGAGTTGATAACTGTTGGCTGATCGCTGAGGGTGATTGATGAAAGCGATGATTCTCGCAGCGGGCCTGGGGACGCGGCTCAGGCCTATGACGAATACGATTCCTAAGCCGCTCCTTCCCGTCGCTGGCACGCCGCTCGTTGTGTGGAATCTCTTATTACTCAAGCGGCACGGATTTCACGAGGTGGTGATCAACCTCCACCACCTGGGCCCAATGATCCAGCAGGCCGTGGGCGACGGCTCACGCTTTGGGATGAGGATCATCTATTCGCATGAACCGGTGATTCTGGGCACTGGCGGCGGGATTAAACAGGCTGAGCCGCATTTTTCCGGAGAGCCGGTGCTCGTGCTCAACGGCGACACCCTGTTCGAGTTGGATCTCGAGGCACTCTGTGCCTTCCATCGAGGTCAGGGGGCCGTAGCCACGTTGGTGCTGCGCAAGGATCCCGAGGCAGAACGATGGGGACTTGTGGAAGTGGGCCCTGATCAGCGCATTGTCCGAATCGCCGGTCGTGGACTCACGACAACGCAGCCAGCTCAACCGCGCATGTTCGCGGGCATTCATATCCTCCAACCCCGTCTGCTACGGGAAGTACCGAAAGGAGTTGCCTCGACCATCATCGACCCATACGTGGCAGCCATCCAGCGGGGCGAGGCAGTGCTGGGCTATGACTTGGATGGCTATTGGTCCGATGTCGGCACGCCGGAACGATACGCGCAAGTCGAACACGATGCGGCCGCAGGAGTTATCGATCTATCCGCCCGCCGACTCTCGGTGTCGCAGCCTCACTCCTGATAATAATTCTGTCCCTTTTCCTTCTGTTGCTTGATCAAGCGTGCGAGGTACGTCCGTTGGAGGCGTAATCGATCTGCGGCTTTGGTTTGGTTTCCATCGGCATCATCCAAGGCGCGACCGATGATGTAGCGACTGTGGGCGTCCATCGACTCGTGGTAGGGAAAATCCAAATAGGGGAGGGTTGGTCCCCATCCGGGGTGGTTCCGGGCATCCAGAGCGAGCATCTCAGGCTCGATGGTCTCCGTGTAACTCAACACGACGGCCATGGCAATCACGTTCTCGAGCTCGCGGATGTTGCCTGGCCAAGAATACTGGGTCATGGTCTCCATTGCGCCAGCACTGAACAACATGCCGGGACGTTTGGCTTCCTTCGCGTGTCGATTCAGAAAGAATTTGGCTAGCGCAGGGATGTCCTCACGGCGTTCGCGAAGCGGCGGGAGCACCAAGCTGATCACGTTCAGGCGGAAAAACAGGTCCTCTCGGAAGTCTCCGTCCACGACGGCCTGTTTAAGATCCCTGTTGGTGGCCGCAATGATGCGGATGTTGACCGACACGGTCTTCGTGCCTCCGACGCGTTGGAATTCCCGGTCCTGCAATACACGGAGGAGTTTGGCCTGGAGCGGCAAGGACATATCCCCGATCTCATCCAGAAACACCGTGCCTCCGTCGGCCATTTCCAACTTGCCCTTTTGGAGGCGATCCGCACCGGTGAAGGCGCCGCGCTCATGCCCGAACAGCTCGTTTTCCAGCAACGTTTCCGTCAGTGCCACGCAATTGATGACGACCAGGGGCATGGATTGGCGAGGACTCCACTGGTGAATCGAGCGGGCGAACAATTCCTTCCCAGTCCCGCTTTCCCCCAGTAAGAGGACGCCGGCGTCTGACCTGGCGGCTCGTTGAGCCGCTTCCATGACAATCCGGATTTTGGTTCCGGTGCCAACAATAGACGCATAGCGACTGTCCATTTCGGATTTCAAGCAGGCGAGCCGGCGCCTGAGCGAGTCTCGCTCCAGGGCCTTCCGAATTACGATGAGCAAATGATCCTTGTCGAGAGGCTTAGTGAGAAAATCATAGGCTCCTTCTTTCATCGCATCGACGGCGGTTTGAATCGAGCCATGCGCCGTCATGACGATGACCGGCACATCTTCGGCCTGTTTCAATTTGGCCAGGCGTTTCAGGACCTCGAGACCG
>UEXT01000114.1_pt1 | contig 11432 bp, 8 predicted proteins | sample 4301081 | NCBI WGS metagenome assembly UEXT01 (sample SAMEA4773177, study PRJEB27434) | metagenome | biome: 2259; feature: agricultural soil; material: soil | place: USA | collected 2014-09 | depth 0.25 m
CGAAGTGCCCGAGCTACACTATAGCCCTCGACTCCTCGATCGATTTTCCCGCGGCGGCGAATACCAGCCGTGTCGGTGAAAAGGTACTGTCGACCCTGATAGGCCGCCAACGAATCGATGGTATCTCGCGTTGTTCCCGGCATGTGACTGACCACGACCCGCTCTTCTCCCAGGACGGTATTGACGAGGGTCGATTTGCCGACATTCGGTCGTCCCACCACCGCGACGCGGGGAGCCTCGCTCCGTGCTTCGCCTTCTTCGACCGGAGGGAGCAAAGGATAGATGGCATCGAGGAGTTCGGCGACACCGATCCCGTGCTCCGCGGAGACCGGATACACCGCGTCTGTGCCAAGCTGATAGAAGTCAGCCACCAGCGGATCAGCTTTGGGGGTATCGATCTTGTTCACCGCTACAAATAAGGGTTTCGTCGTGGCCCTCAATAGGCGGACCACTTCTTGGTCAGGCGGCGTCAAGCCAGTCCGTCCATCCATCAGGAGGATGAGGATATCAGCTTCAGCGATCGCCAATTCCGACTGGCGGCGGATCAACGCCAGCATCCCTTCTGCCGCCGAGGGTTCAAGCCCACCCGTGTCGACCATCCGAAACTTCCGGCCTCGATAAGAGGCATCGGCATAGTTGCGGTCTCGCGTGACACCGGGTACGTCGTCAACGATCGCAGTTCGGCTGCCAAGGATGCGGTTAAAGAGCGTGGACTTCCCAACATTGGGCCTACCGATAATAGCGATAATCGGCACGTGCCCCTTATCGGGCGTCGGCAGCATCGCAATAGTAGGAATCTTGTGTTTGAAGCGTGCCATGACACCTCGCGCGGACCGTAACACAGGGATTTTCATAAAGACAACAGTCTCGTCTTCTTGTCCGATCTTCGCTATACTTTTTCTTATGACTCAAGACGCGATGCTCAGTTCACAACCCATTCTCAACTGGTCTCAAATCGACGACGTCCTGCTCGATATGGATGGCACGTTGCTCGACCGCCACTTCGACAATCTCTTCTTCGAAGAGGAGTTGCCGAGGCGCTATGCCGCGTTACATGGCATGGCGTTCGAGTCTGCCCGCGACCGACTCATGTCCATGTACCGGTCCGTGGAAGGCGAGTTGGCCTGGACCGACCTCCATTATTGGACGAAGCGCATCGGCATCGATGTTGTGGCCATGACCAAGGAGCTCGATCACCTGATCACATTCCTCCCGGGAGCGGAGGAGTTCTTGCGGAATCTGAGGCAGATGGGCAAGCGGGTGACGATCATCACGAACGCGCACGAGTCAGGCGTGTCGATTAAGACTGCAAGAACCGGTGTGGATCGATACGTAGATCGGGTAGTGAACGCTTTTGAAGTGGGTTACCTAAAGATGCGCCCGGAGTATTGGCCTAACTGCCAACGGCTGGTGAGGTTCGAGCCAAAGCGTTCGCTCTATGTTGACGATGATGAGGGCTGTCTGGTTGCCGCGCAGGACTTTGGCGTTGCCCATCTCTTGCACAGTGCAAAATCAAGCTCTCAGCTCGCGCCAGCTCGTTCGTCCATTTTTACTTCGATCGAGCACTTTTCTGTACTCATCAACGGACACTGCGCCCTCTAGCTCGAGGTTGCCACGCCTCGGTACATCTCACCGACCAGTCGCGGGACGGTCTGCATTTGAAACCGGTCCAGTTTCAGGGTGCAAAGACCGGCCTGCGAGATCAGCTGATCGATACGTCGGTTCACATTACAGCCGCAGCCGATTATTCGTTGAATCGGATTGAGCCGATCCTGCCATGCGGCGATCTTCTCATTTTCGCTCCTACCATGTTCAAGAAAGAGGAACCGGCCGGTTGGTTTGAGCACGCGGCGGACTTCCAGCAGTGCCTTGACTGGATCGGGAATGGTGCAGAGTGTCCAGGTGCTCACAACGCAGTCAAAACTTCGATTGTCAAACGGAAGCGTTTCCGCGCTGACTCGTGTGATGTATGTCGGAAACGAAGCAGACTTGCTTCGCCGCGCCACACGCTCAGGCAGCAGCAGGGCCGGATCCACAGCATTCAGCCGTGACACGGCTTTGGGGTAGTGGGGTAAATTCAATCCCGTTCCCAGACCGATCTCCAATATTTCACCATGTGCGTCTTGTAGCAGTAAGGTTCGACAGCGCTGAAATTCCTCGCCGCTCATGAACCAGTCCATAAAACGCGGGTAGACGTAGTGGCTATAGAGTCCCATTAGTCGCTCGCAGTATAGCAAAGACCAGGCGAACGGCCCCTACGAATCTTGTGACCCTCTACGCGCTATGTTAGATTCGCTGATTGCAAGGGTCAAGCTGAGAGCTAATCGCCTTCACTGATTGTCATGAGTAAGACCTACGACCATCACGCCATTGAAGCGAAATGGCAGAGGTTTTGGGAACAGCGTCGAACGTTTCGGACCCCGGATGACCAATCGAAGCCCAAGTTTTATTGCCTCGATATGTTTCCTTATCCCTCCGGGTCCGGACTGCACGTCGGTCATCTCGAGGGCTATACCGCCACCGACATCGTTTCCCGTTACAAGCGCATGAAGGGCTTCAACGTGCTCCATCCGATGGGATGGGACGCGTTTGGGCTTCCGGCCGAACAGTACGCCGTGAAGACGGGTGTACACCCGTCTGTGACGACCGCGGAGAATATCGAAACGTTCAAGAGACAAATGAAACAAGTCGGGCTTTCCTATGATTGGGATCGAGAATTCAGCACGACCGATCCGGACTATTATCGCTGGACACAATGGATTTTCTTGAAACTCTATGAGCGGGGCCTCGCCTATGTGGCGGAAGTTCCGGTCAACTGGTGTCCAGCGCTGGGTACAGTGTTGGCCAACGAAGAAATTGTCGATGGCAAGAGCGAGGTGGGAGGCTTCGATGTTGTCCGCAAACCGATGCGCCAATGGGTGTTGAAAATTACCGCCTATGCCGATCGATTGCTGGATGACCTTAAGCTAGTCGAATGGCCTCCCAGTACGCTCGAGATGCAGAAGAATTGGATCGGGAGATCGATCGGTGCGGAAGTCGAATTTAGATTAGCCAAGGCCAAGGGGGTTATTCGTATCTTCACCACCAGACCTGATACTTTGTTCGGCGCAACGTACATGGTGATGGCACCGGAGCATCCCTTGGTGGAGGTTGTGACGACCGACGACCGTCGTGCCGAAGTGATGGTGTATCGGGACGCCGCCGCACGCAAAAGTGATCTCCAGCGCCAGGAGCTTGACAAGGACAAGACCGGCGTCTTCACCGGTGGGTACGCCGTAAATCCCGTGAATCAGGAACTGCTCCCGATCTGGATCGCCGACTATGTCCTGATGGGGTATGGAACCGGGGCTATCATGGCGGTGCCGGCGCACGACCAGCGCGACTGGACCTTCGCCAGGGCTTTTTCCCTTCCGATTCGAGAGGTCATTGCCGGCGGCGACGTCGAGAAGGAAGCATTCGTGACGATCGAGACGGGGACGGTCGTCAATTCGACGACGCCCGACGGAAGGTTTTCGATCAATGGCCTCACACCGGTCGATGCGATCCCCAAGATCACAGCCTGGTTAGAGTCTCAGGGCAAGGGACGCAAGGCCGTCAACTACAAGTTACGTGACTGGCTCTTCGCTCGGCAACGCTATTGGGGTGAGCCGTTCCCAATCGTGCATTGTTCGAAGTGCGACAAACCCGTGCCGCTACCTGAATCAGCATTGCCTCTTGTCTTGCCAGAAACGCAAGACTTCAAACCGGTTATAGATGTGCCTCAGCAAATGGACTCAGGCTACCGCGGTACAACAGGCACTTTTGAGGTGATGCAGGTGTTTGAGGCCCCTCTTGCCCGCGTCCATGGACAAGATGGTCAGCTCTGGAAAGTTACGATTTGCCCACAGTGCGGAGGACCGGCTGAGCGTGAAACCAACACGATGCCTCAATGGGCCGGGTCCTGCTGGTATTACCTGCGATTTATCGATCCAAAGAATGACCAGCGTCTTGTTGATCCGGAGAAGGAACGATACTGGATGCCAGTGGACCTCTACATCGGCGGTAGTGAGCATGCCGTGTTGCATTTGCTGTATGCGAGGTTTTGGCACAAGGTACTCTTCGACATCGGCGTCGTAAGCACACCGGAGCCGTTCAAGAAACTCGTGCATCAAGGCATTGTTCTCGGAGAAGATAACCAAAAAATGTCGAAGTCTCGCGGCAATGTCGTGAATCCCGATGAGATGATAGATCAGTTCGGGGCTGATGCGGTACGGCTCTACGAGATGTTCATGGGACCGCTGGAAGCGATGAAACCCTGGAGTACGAGGGGGGTCGAAGGCGTCACGCGGTTTTTGGAGCGGGTGTGGCGGTTGATGGTGAATGAAGAAGGCGCGATATCAAGCGCTGTCGTAACTTCAGCACCGAATCTCGATCATCAGCGTCTCCTGCATCAAACGATTAAAAAAGTGACAGAAGACATCGAGGCACTCCGATTTAATACTGCCATTTCGCAGATGATGGTGTTTACCAACGAGCTGACGAAACTTGAACAGCGGCCGCGGGCGCTCTTGGAAGCCTTTGTGTTGATACTCTCGCCATTTGCTCCACACCTGGCCGAAGAACTCTGGGAAAAGTTGAGTGGTCAGACCAGTGTGTCACAACAACCTTGGCCTGCCTTCGATCCGGCGCTGACGGTCAGCGACCGGCTGACTATTCCTATTCAGGTCAACGGGAAGCTTCGCGGGAAGATCGAAGTTCGGGTCGACACGCCTCGAGAGGAGATCGAAAGTCTCTCGCGAGCACAGATCAGCGAATGGATGCAGGGCAAAGAGCCTAAGAAAGTCATTTACGTTCAGAAGAAGTTGATTAACTTCGTCATCTGAGTAGAGGCAGGACTGAACGAAGAGGACTGGGTGAAAATGCCTCCAAGGATTCGGACTCGCAGTCTTCCCATCGGCTTGGTCCCCGGCGCTGTATGCTCAGCAATAGTTTTGTCGCTGCTATTGCTCACCGGATGCGGCTACCAGTTTCGCGTCGAAGGGGCCGGGCCCACCATCGGCGGGACATCTACTCCCACGTCATCGGGTCCACCGCCTCGGCTGGTGATAAGAACCTTAGAGAATAAGAGCTTCGAACCCAATCTGGAGACGCGCTACACGAATTATCTGCGCCATGAATTTTCCTCAGGAAGCGGTGCTCAGATCGTCCCAGAGTCTGAAGCAGCGGACTTGGTCCTCACAGGTCAAATCCTGTCTGTGAACATTCCCACATTGAGTTTCACCCAGACCACGACTCTCGAAAGCCGGACAGAAGTCATTGTCCTTGTCAAAGTCGAGGAGACACGCACAAAGAAAATGGTCTGGATGCAAACGGCCAAGGGTTTCTCGGAATTTTTTGTGACAACGGATCTTCAGGGCAATCGGGCGCTCCAAAATCGTGCACTCGAACAAGCGGGGCGCTTCATTGCCGAAGATTTGGCTTCGCGTTTTCTGTTGCAGGTGGAATCGGGCAAGCTCTCGAAGGCCGCGACGAACCTGGCTCCTAGTACGATAGAGAGTAGATAAAAAAACGAGCGAACCCATGCGCTCGACCGTTACGCAACCTCAATTGCAGGCCTCGCTTAAGCAGGGCGTGGTTGCTCCTCTGTATCTCGTTGTTGGTGAGGATGATCTATTTCGAGATACGGCGTTGGCTACGCTCAAGGCTGCGGTATGCGGAGAGGACGGGGATAACTTCATCTGCGATGTCTTTTATGGAGACGAGGCAGTCGGATCAGACATTGTGGCCTGTGCTTTGGACGTGGCGGTGTTTGCATCTCGACGTCTCGTTGTGGTGAAGGCGGCTGATAAATTGCCCGCGCGGGAATGTGAGGCGTTGTTGTCCTACATCGAGGCGCCTAATGAAATGACGACGGTTCTGTTCATCGCGGCCAAAATGGATGGCCGCCTGAAATTCACCCAAGTGCTTGCGCGTGTCGCTGTCCGGGTCGACTGTTCACCTCCGTCGGATGCACAATTGGTTCCATGGCTCAAGCAGGATGCTGAGCGCGTGGGGGTTCGACTCAGCGATCAAGCCTTGCACATGCTCAAGGAAGCTTGTGGTGGATCGCTCTATTCGGTGCGCCGAGAGCTGGAGAAGTTGGCCGCATATGTTCCGTCGGGACGAGCGGTGACGGTCAGCGATGTGGAGACCTTACGCGGAATCGAGCCCGGTGCCTCGCTGTTTGATTTGGCGATGGCGATCGGCGCGCGCGATCGCGGGCGTGTCTTGGCCATCCTGGCCCGTAATCTTGAAGCGGGCGAGGCCCCGCTGCGAATGTTGGGCTCGCTTGCTTGGCAGTATCGCCGTCTCTGGAAAGCCAAAGATCTCCTCAAGCAAGGTGGCCGCGAGGTCGAAGCGGCTCGGATGTTGCGGATGGATCCTTCTAGGGTACGGGGCTGTCTGGGGCAGTTTTCCGATACTCATCTTGGTGACGCGCTCAGATTGTTTCTGGAGGTCGATGCGAAACTCAAGGGAGGAAGCGGAGGGAAACCCGCTCGGATATTAGGAGAGCTCCTGTTGGCGCTCTGTGATCGTGCTCAGACCGAGCACCGCTCCTCGCCACTGAATGCTTCTCGTTCGAGGGAAGTAGCGCGGACTAGGCCATTGTCCAATGTCCGGACGATTACGAGCGGGAGGCGATCAAAGAATTGACGCGAAGTGCGAGACGGGAAATCCGACGAGACGCCGTGTTTGCCTTGAGCACGCCTTTCGTCACCGCCTTGCTCAGTGCTGACGTCGCTTCGCGTAATGAAGCCTTGGCGTCCTCGACTTTTTTTCCGGCTATGGCCGTCTGGAGCTTCTTCACGAGACCCTTCGCCGCACTCAAGGTGCCACGATTGCGCTCCTGACGTTTTTCCGACTGACGAGCCCGACGAATCGTCGACTTGTGAATGACCGGCATTGCAAACTCCTATGCAAAAAAGGAGCGACTTTCTACCATAGGGCCCATCAAAGCGTCAAGATGAGCCTCCTTCCACGAGGAATCACGCATGTCGAAGATCGCCGCTCGTGATCGCCTGATTCTCGCCCTCGACGTCCCGTCAAGCGCCGAGGCCGACCGGCTGTTGGATCACGTTGACGACCAGATCGGGTTTGTCAAAATTGGACTAGAACTCTATACCGCTGCTGGTCCTCAGATGGTCGAGCGCGTGATCGATCGAGGGAAACGAGTGTTCTTGGATCTCAAATTCTTAGATATTGAGGAAACGGTCCGTCGCGCCACCGCGCGAGTCGCAGCAATGGGTGTGGACCTGCTGACCGTGCATGCAAATCGCAAAGCCCTCGCGGCGGCCGTGCAAGGCCGTGGAACCTCGAGCCTCAAACTCCTTGCCGTAACCGTGCTCACGAATTTTGACAGTCAGGACTTGCGTGATATGGGCATTCAGCATAGCGTGCAAGAGCTGGTCAGTGCCCGGGCGTTGCTCGCCTCGGAGGTCGGATGCGATGGGGTTGTGGCGTCGGGTGAAGAAGCCGGAGTGCTTCGCCCGAAAGTCGGCCCTCGCTTCTTGATCGTTACGCCAGGTGTCCGTCCGGCTGGAAAGGGCGTGGATGATCATGCACGGGTGACGACACCGACCCAAACGATCGCCGCAGGAGCGGACTACCTGGTTATCGGTCGCCCCATCAGGGATGCGGTAGAGCCAGCGGCAGCGGCAGCGGCCATTCTTAGCGAGATGCAAGTAGCTTTCGACGCGCGTGGCTGATTGCTGACCTGAGGTTGCGGGCCCTCTCTGCTCTTTGCTAAGATTCTCCCCGCGAGACTCTTCGTTCCAGCCTCTCCAGTGGTGGGTGTAGCTCAAGGGTAGAGCGCCTGACTGTGGCTCAGGAGGCTGCGGGTTCGAAGCCCGTCACTCACCCCAATTCCCTTCCTTGTGAATCGCTCGTTCGAGGTTACTGGAACCTCAGGGGTGGTCTACCGTTGCATCGGTGTTAGAAGTTCGCCATTTGGTGGGGATTGACGGTTTGGGCTGTTTGGGCGCTCAAGCTTCTCCAAGACATCTTGCTTGATCCTGGTCGGTTCTTCGATGCGGGTCTCGCGCTGAAGCGTGCTGAGTTCTCTGGCTTTCCTGGAATTCAGCTCGACCATATCAATTTCGTCACGAACGAGTTGAGGGGTCAGGAAGACCAGCAGGTTGAGCTTTTGTAACTGATTGCTCTGGGATCGAAACAGCCAGCCCAAGAACGGAATGTCTCCAAGCAGTGGAATCTTGTTTTCCGTGAGCAAGAGGTTGTCCCGCACTAGCCCGCCAATGACGAGAGTCTGCATATCTTTGGCAACTGTGGTGGTTTCCATGGATCGCTTCGTTAAGGTGGGACCGACGGGAACAGAACTGGTGCCGGATCCAATAGTTTGTGATGCCGTGGGCTCGACGGCGGTAATTTCCTGCTTGACCTCGAGCCGGATCAGATCGTCTTCCAAAACTTGCGGAGTTAACTCCAACGTCACGCCTACGTCTTTCCGCTCGATGGTAACGAGAGTACCGCCAGTGATGCCTTGAGCCTGTCCGGTCGGAAAGGGAACATTCTCGCCGACAACAATCTTCGCTTTCTGATTATCGGCCGCGAGGACTTGAGGAGTAGAAAGAACGTTGGTGTCCGTCAGGCTCATCAGAAATTGCATGAACGCGCGCGCATTGAGGGTGTTCAGGACCGACACGCTTCCTCCGGTGGTGCTTCCCGCGGCGATCCCGAGTATCGTCTGGGCGACGGAGGCCAAATCTTCCGGCGTGCGATTGAAACCTATGATTCCCCGGAGGGAGCCGCTCTGCCCGGCTGCCAATACCTGTAGCGGATCCGTCCCGATTTGCTTGAGCCGGTCCATTTCTACTTCGAGTATCACTGTTTCGACGAACACTTGTTTGCGTCTGGTGTCCAATTCTTGGATTACGGGCTGCAACTTGCTATAGGCGGTTTTCGTCGAGCTGATAATGATGGAATTGGTCGGCTTATCGGCAAATACTTGCACAGGGGCTTCGAATTCAGTTAGCGGCCTAATGGGTGGTCGTGCTCCGGGGGCTGTCTGTGCAACGGTTTGTGAACGGGCAACCAGGTTGGTCAACACGGCCGCGAGATCAGTCGCGTTGGCATGTTTGAGCTTGTAGACGAAGACTCCGCGCTCTGGAGGCAACTCTCCCATCGGGACGATTTGATACACGTTCCCCTTTGGTACCACCGCTAAGCGGCTTACCTCCAGTGCCGAGACGAACATGACGTAAGCTTGGTCCGGCGTGACTTTCGTCGGAGAGAACACTGAGATTTTTCCGCCGGCTTTCTTGACTGTGTCGTCCAGCACAAAGTTCTTTCCGGTGAGTTCGCTAATAAAACGCACAAAGACGGGGAGCTCGACGTCGTTGAAATCCAGAGCGACGCGTCCCAGAGAAACGCCTGTGGCTTCTGCCCAGAGTAAACAAGGCAGGACCCAACTTGTAGAGGTCACCAGACAGACAGCAACGAATCTACGGTTCCAGGTCGGCTGCATTGAATGGCTACCTCATGGACCTGCCTGGAAGAGCACAGCTCATTTGTTCCGACGGAATAAGAGGGCGGCTGACCGTACCACAGGCCCCTTAGCCGACACAACCGTGCCTTTCACGTCACGATTCTTGCCGAGGTGGTTCATTTTTGGCGGAATTGGAAGGTTTCTTCGAAGGTCTCGACCACGTAACCATATAAAAATAAAGGGCAATTCTCTTTCGAACGGGACCTACAATGGCACTGGGATTGCAGCGTTCTGACTAGTTTCACGCCATTAACAATTTACGAAACCACAATGAACCCGAAACCTTGCCTGAAGAGAGCGAGGGGAATCGGGCTCTATCAACAATTGATCTGCTAAAGTTGTAACGTGCGGACTGACAAGAAATTTCCTATAAAATCCGACAAGAAGACTCCCTCAAGAGGACACAAGCGGGGTGTTGTCGGGTACAGCAAAAAAAGTGCACTCCTCGAAGAGGCCATCACTCAGATGAACGCCGGCAAGTACGGCCGGTCTTCTGCCGCTCTAAAGGAGCTCCTCGCACTCGATCCTCAGAACACCGAGGCTCGCCGACTCTTTGCCACGCTCCATCTTCGGCTAGGCAGCCTTGTCACCGCACGGCAGGCTTTTGAATCCCTCGCACGTGAAGCAATTGAACGACAGGATTATTGGCTGGCTGAATCTCTGTTGCGGGAGTATTTGGCTGCAGGGCCCCGCTGTGTCCCCTTTCTTGAACTCCTAGCTCACGTATATGAGGGGAAGGGTGATGCCATGGCTGCAGTGGCCGAGCTCGGAAAGGCCATCGACATTCTCGTTGAAGATCCGGACCCGGACAGCCTCCAAAAACCGGGACAGCTTTACGCAAAGATCCGAGAGATTGCCCCGGCGAGTCCCATCGCTTTTCGTTTGGCTTCGATGTTTGACATTCAAACCGGCGACTTTCTGCGGTCCCCTCCACAGCCGCCGACTCAACCACAAGACACTACCCCTGCTAATTTGAAGGCAACAGTCTCTCAGTCGCATGCCGAATTAATCACCGAAGTCATGCCGTGGGAGCAGGTTGAGGAGTCGTCGTCCGGGGCCACAGTTCCGGCCACGCCGTTCCTGTCTTCCACTGAGCAAGAAGAGATTTCGGTCGAGATAACTTCGCCTGTAACCGTTCTTGACGAAGAGTCCATCACGCCAGTTGGGCCGGACATCCAGGACTGGAATGCCAGCCAATCGCTCGAGACGATTATCCCGCCTCCATCTGAACCGCTGACCGCCGAACAAGACCAGAGTACGAGCGCATTGGCTGACTCGCCTCTCGAGTCTGAGCCTTCAACCACCGAGAGCCTCTCGATCCCATCACCGTGGGACGAATCTGCACAGACTCCGCCCATGCCTGAACGAATCGAAGCCCTGTCCTCGGAGACAGACCCGATCGCGTTATCTTCGTCGTCATTGTCCTCGCCTATGCCGTGGGAACAGGTGGAAGAATCCACCATTCGCATAGCAGAATCGGAATCGCCGCCGTCTGCGGAGGTTGAACAGGATCCTCTTCTGACCCCGAAGAGTGAAACAGATAATGGTTTGACGACCCTGACTCAACCAGCGCCAGCCGCAGTTCCTCCGGGAGGCTCCGTTCCACTCGACGAACCTCCAGTCGGAAAGGGCACGATGGCTCAAGCAGCTGCCGAGACCGTTGCTGAGCCGGCGTCTCCGGCAGCTCTTCCTCAATCCGATTCGGCTCCGGCCACCTTCTTTTCGTGGGAAGCGATTTTCCAAAAGGCCTGGGCGTTCTCAACGAAATCCTCGGATGAAAGTCTCTCGTCTACAATTCCGAACGTAAATCCTCTCCTGGTCAATCACCCGGCGCAGGAATCGGACGGCATCAAACCCCGAGCCGTCCCCGAAGTAGAGAAGGAGACCGTACCATCCCCAACAAGTTCGGAAC
>UEXT01000336.1_pt1 | contig 11421 bp, 10 predicted proteins | sample 4301081 | NCBI WGS metagenome assembly UEXT01 (sample SAMEA4773177, study PRJEB27434) | metagenome | biome: 2259; feature: agricultural soil; material: soil | place: USA | collected 2014-09 | depth 0.25 m
GTCGCCAAGGCCCCGCCAGAGGTCATCGCCGACCATAAGGAACGTGCTCGAAAGCTCCAACACGATCAGGCTATGCTCGCCAGCAGCGAAAAGCAGCTGCGCACCATGTCGGGAGCCTGATGCATGCCGCAGCTTCCTGCCGCCGAGATCAGGCGAGCCGTCCGCATCGCGCTGGACGAAGACCTCGCATCGGGGGACGTTACCACTAGCGCGCTCTTTGCTGGTAGAACCCCGGGACGCGCTACGATCATTGCCCAGCAGGATTTGGTCGTCGCAGGCCTAGCGGCAGCCGTTCAGACGTTTCTCGCAGTGGATGCCTCACTGATCGTGACGCTCTTGTGCAAGGAAGGCGATCTCCTAGCTCCCGGTCAGTCGTTGATGCGGATCGAGGGAGATGGTCGCTCCATCCTCATGGCTGAGAGGGTTGCCCTCAATTTTCTCCAGCATCTTTCCGGCATCGCTACCTTGACCAGAAGGTTTTGTGATGCCGTCAAGGACTATCCCGCGACGATTCTCGACACGCGAAAAACTATCCCGGGCCTCCGGGCTCTTGAAAAGTGGGCGGTCACACTTGGTGGGGGACAGAATCACCGGCGCTCGTTGAGAGACGGCATTTTGATCAAAGACAACCACCTGGCCTTGTTGAAGGCGCAGAAGAAAGGGATACGCGAGGCGTGTCGACAAGCCCATAAGCGAGCATCCGACAATCTCATGGTCATTGTAGAGGTTGAATCGCTCGCAGGAGTTCGCCAGGCTCTCGCTGGGAAGGCTGATGTGATTTTACTCGACAATATGTCCACGCGGATGGTGCGTCAGGCAATAGCCCTCATCAAGGGACGTGCCTTGGTTGAAGTCTCAGGTGGCATTACCTTGAACAATGTACAGGAGATGGCCGCGGCCGGCCCCGACTTCATCTCGATCGGTGCGCTGACTCATTCTGCACCTGCCGCCACCCTCAGCCTCGAACTAGAACCGTTGGCGCGGATACAACGAAAACGCCGATAACCGATGCACCAGCCACACGCGCTCAATGTGGATTCCATCCGTAGCACCCTAGCGACCAAGGTGTTAGGCCACCGTATCGATCTGTTCGATGAACTCTCCTCGACTAATGTGGAAGCGACAAGTTTGGGCCAATCCGGCGTTGAACATGGCACCGTGGTGATTGCCGAGCGCCAGACAGCTGGTCGTGGTCGCTTGGCACGTGTCTGGTTTTCGCCTGGTGGTGTCAATATTTATTGTTCTCTTGTACTGAGAAGCCATCTTCCGGCCAATCGCCTGGCTGAATGGCTCTCGTGGCTCCCGTTGATCGCCGCCCTTGCCGCCGCGGAAGCGATCGAGTGCGTGACCTCGGTGCCTGTCTCCCTGAAATGGCCGAACGATCTTCTCCTGTCAGGTCGGAAAGTCGGCGGAGTCCTCTGCGAGAATAATCAAGCTTCACCGTCGGGCCCGTTTCAAGTCATTGGGATTGGGATCAATGTGAACATGAAAGTTGAGGACTTCCCCGCAGAACTCCGTGCGTCCGCCACCTCGCTCTGCAACGAGACCCACACTCTTGTCGACCGAAACAGGCTCGTCGCACAATTATTGTTCGAGATGGAGCAATGCCTCGAGGAACTCGCCAGGCAGGGACCGCATCAATTGGCACTCGCCTACCAACGGCGTTGTTCAACCATCGGACAGAAGGTACGGGCCAGCCTGGCAGATGGCTCGGAACTCACCGGCTATGCAGACTCGATCAGCAGGGATGGTTCGCTTCGGATAGCAACCCGCTCGCGAACCCACCCGGATACAATCATTGAGCTCCGCGCCGCCGATATTGTTCATCTCAGATCCTAGCCAATTCTCGTCCTACCAAGTAGAATACAATCATGCTGCTCGCGATTGACATCGGGAACACCAACATCGTCTGGGGGATCTACAACAACCATACGCTGGCCGCCCATTGGCGCTTGGCGACGGATACGAAGAGAACATCGGATGAGTACGGCATCCTCTTTACCACTCTTCTCGCCGCGGCCGGAATCCCTTCCCAGCGTGTCTCAGGAGCGATCATCTCCAGCGTGGTTCCAATCCTCACGCCTACCTTCGAGGAAATGGTGGAGAAGTCTTTCGGCCAGCATGCCCTCCTCGTCACGTCAGAAACTGACACCGGATTGAAGTTGGCCTATGCCAATCCGAAGGAGATCGGAAGCGATCGACTTGTGAATGCGGCTGCGGCATACCACAAGTACCGTCGCGACCTGATTATTGTCGATTTCGGCACGGCCACAACGTTTTGTGTCGTCACCAGAGACGGCCGGTATCTCGGAGGGGTCATTGCTCCGGGTCTGGGCATTTCCGCGGAGGCCCTGTTCACCAGAGCAGCCAAGCTGGCCAAAGTTGAATTTGCCCGCCCGAAAACCGTTATTGGTAGCGATACCGCGAGCAGTATCCAGGCCGGGCTGTTATTCGGATATGCCGGTCTGGTCGACTCATTAGTGCGTCGAATGGAACAGGAACTCGGACAGTCCGCTCTCGTCATCGCGACGGGGGGACTCAGCCCGATCCTCGCTGCCGAGACAACGACCATCCAAAAAATAGAACCCTTCCTCACACTCGACGGACTCGAATTGCTCTATCGCCGTGCGACTGGCGACCCTGACCGAACCTTATGGACCTAATCACCCTCGTATCCTCACATAACTAATTAATTTTCCTAGCCCCTGTTGACTTACTGAGTCAGGTGGCTATCTGCACTGCGAATAGGTTCATTCCGTGTCAAAAGAAAAGAAGAACGCTAATACATTCGAGAACTTAGAAGCTGCATCTGCCGAGACACCCTCGGCCGGTACCGAGGAGTCGAATCAGGTGACGGAACTTCAACAAACCCTGGCTGCGAAGACCGAAGAGTGTCAGGGACTGAATGACCGTTACCTCCGTTTGGCTGCCGAGTTCGAGAATTACAAACGTCTGGCCCAACGGGATCAGCGAGATCACATTCGCTATGGGAACGAACAGATCCTCAAGGAACTTCTTCCGGTTGTCGACAATCTCGAGCGGGCTCTGAAGGCTGCCAAGGACAACGGGAATAACGAGGGCCTCATCCAAGGCGTGGATCTGACTCTCAAACAGTTAATGGCGGTCTTGACAAAATTCGGGGTTCAGCCGGTCGCCACAGTCGCTCAGCCTTTTGATCCGACCGCGCATCACGCGGTCACGTCTGTGGCGTCTCCGCAGATTGCCGCGAATCATGTTGTGGAAGAATTTCAACGGGGTTACCGGTTGCACGATCGCATTTTGCGAGCCGCGATGGTGAGCGTGTCGACGGGGTCGACACAGGACTCGGCGAACGGCACAGACAAGACATCAGACACACAAGACCACAGTTCGAGCGATTGATCGCTTGGAGGAAGGAGCGCACACATGGGTAAAGTCATCGGCATCGACCTGGGAACGACCAACTCCTGCGTCGCTATTATGAGCGGGGGGGATCCTGTCGTCATTGCAAACGCGGAAGGGAGCCGGACGACGCCGTCCGTTGTAGCGATCACCGACAAAGGCGAACGTCTGGTCGGACAAATCGCAAAGCGACAGGCCATTACCAACCCTGAGAACACCATCTTTTCCGTAAAACGTCTCATGGGCCGCAAGTTCAAGAGCCGGGAAGTACAGGAAGCCATCAAACGCCTCCCGTATAAGGTGGTTGAAGCCGACAACGGTGATGCGCACGTCGAGTTGCGCGGCAAACGGTACAGCCCACCCGAAATCTCGGCCATGATTCTGCAGAAGATGCGTCAGACCGCGGAGGATTACCTGGGCGAGAAGGTCACGGAAGCAGTTGTCACCGTCCCAGCTTACTTCGACGATAGCCAGCGCCAAGCCACCAAAGACGCGGGCCAGATCGCCGGCCTCAACGTCCTGCGTATCATCAACGAGCCCACGGCCGCTTCCCTGGCCTATGGCCTCGACAAGAAGAAGGACGAGCGCATCTCCGTCTATGACTTGGGTGGCGGGACATTCGACATCTCGGTCCTGGAAATCGGTGAAGGCGTGTTCGAAGTGAAGTCGACAAACGGCGATACCTATCTCGGCGGCGACGATTTCGACCTGCGAGTCATGGACTGGTTGGTCGATGAATTCAGGAAGGATCAAGGCATTGATCTCCGTAAAGATCGAATGGCTCTCCAACGTCTCAAGGAAGCAGCCGAACGGGCCAAGATTGAATTGTCGTCTTCGCAGGAAACGGAGATTAACCTCCCCTTTATTACAGCCGACGCCAACGGTCCGAAACACATGGTCACGAAACTGACCCGCGCCAAGCTGGAACAACTGGTGGACGACTTGATCCAGCGCACCGTCGACCCTTGCAAGAAAGCCTTGGGAGACGCCGGCGTCTCGGGCCGTGACATTAACGAAGTCGTATTGGTCGGCGGTATGACCCGCATGCCGAAAGTCATCCAAGTCGTCAAAGACTTTTTCACCAAAGAACCACATCGTGGCGTGAACCCGGACGAAGTCGTGGCGATCGGTGCTGCTATCCAAGGCGGCGTGCTCAAAGGCGACGTGAAAGACGTCCTTCTGCTCGACGTAACCCCACTTTCGTTGGGCATCGAAACGCTCGGTGGCGTCTTTACGAAGCTGATCGAGCGCAATACCACCGTGCCGACCAAGAAGAGCCAGATCTTTTCGACGGCAGCCGACAATCAGACGGCCGTCACGATCCGCGTCTTTCAGGGGGAACGGGAAATGGCGAACGATAACAAGCTGCTCGGCCAGTTCGATCTCGTCGGCATTCCCCCGGCTCCTCGCGGCATGCCGCAGATTGAAGTCACCTTCGACATCGATGCGAACGGCATCGTGCACGTATCGGCCAAGGACATGGCAACGCAGAAGGAACAGTCCATCAAGATCACCGCGTCCAGCGGACTGAGCAAAGAGGAAGTCGAGAAGCTCGTCAAAGAGGCCCAGTCGCACACCGAAGACGACAAGAAGCGCCGCAAGGCGGCGGAGGCCAAGAACCAGGCGGACAATCTGATATATCAAACGGAGAAAAACCTGACCGAACATGGTGATAAGGTGCCCGCTGAGGAGAAAACGAAGATTCAGGAGGCGGTCGCAGCCCTGAAAAAAGCGATGGAAGGCAACGATACTTCTGCCATCGAGTCCGCGACACAGACCCTGATGTCGGCTTCCCACAAGCTTGCCGAGGAGATGTATAAGAAAGCCTCCGCGGCATCCGGTTCCGGAGCCTCCACATCTGGCGGCAATGGCGCCGGCGAAACTAAAACGGACGAAAAAGTCGTCGACGCAGAATTCGAAGAAGTAGACAAGGACAAGAAGTAAGCTACAATACCAGCTGAGAGACCGAGTTCCGTTGACGAGCGGAACTCGGTCTTTCTGCACTTCTCATCGAGCACCGTGGCAGCAGTGAGCAAACGCGATTACTACGAAACCCTCGGCGTCGAACGGAACGCGTCCGACGATGAGTTAAAGAAGGCTTATCGGAAACTGGCCCGCGAGCATCATCCTGACCTGCATACCGGTGAACAGCAGAAGAAACGCGCTGAAGAAAAGTTCAAAGAGATCAACGAAGCCTACGAAACGCTCAGCGACCAAGAAAAGCGGCGACGCTACGACATGTTTGGGCATGCCGGCGCCCAGCAAGGAGCAGGCTTTGAGGGTTTCAGTGGATTCGGTGGGAGCGGATTCGGTGATGTTTTCAACGACATCTTCGACGATTTCTTCGGTGGGCAGCGCAGCAGCAACCGTGCGGAACGCGGCAACGACCTCCAATACAACCTCGAACTGACCTTCGAGGAATCCGTCTTCGGGAAAGAAGCCAAGCTTAAAATCCCTCGGTGGGAAACTTGCGGCGATTGCCAGGGAACCGGCGCCAAGTCGGGAGCCGTCAAGACTTGTCCTAGTTGCAAGGGCGCGGGGCAGATTCGCCTCCAGCAGGGGTTTTTCAGCATCAGCCGCCCATGCGGACAATGCGAAGGGTCCGGCCGAATCGTGATCGAGCCTTGTCCTACCTGCCAAGGACGACAACGGATTTACCGCGAGCGCACCATTGCAGTCCATATCCCGGCCGGTATTGAATCTGGCATGCGGCTGCGCCTCGCCAACGAAGGCGAGTCGGGTTTGAACAACGGACCTCCGGGTGATCTCTACGTCGCGATTACCGTCAAGCCTCATCCCGTCTTCCAACGAAAAGGGCACGACATCGTCTGCGAGGTCCCCGTCCATATGGTGACCGCCGTGATGGGTGGCAAGGTCGAAGTCCCTACCCTGAAGGGCAACACAGTGATCAAGATTCCCCCCGGCACACAGCACGACAAGGTCCTGCGACTCAAAGGACTCGGCATCCCGAGTCTTAAAGGCCATAGTACCGGCGACCAGCAATTTATCATCAAGGTTCAGATTCCTACGAAGTTGACCGCACGCCAAAAGGAATTGCTCGCGGAATTTGCGAAAGAAAGCGGTATGTCGATGGATGCCGAGGGAGACGGGTTCTTCGACAAGATGAAGACCTTTTTCGAATAGTCTCTCCCTTCGTCGTCTCACACACGCGACCATCGCGATTCATGCCAACGTTCTACATCCCTCCTGAGGCCATCGCTCCACCTAGTATCCGGATTTCTGGTCCGTTGCTGCATCACCTACGTGAAAGTCTCCGGGTTCATCGAGGTGAATCGCTGACACTAACCGACCATGATGGCACCAGATATCATGTCGAGGTCACGCATATCACATCTCAGGTGATCCACACTCGCATCGTTGGCCAAGAAGCCGCCCCTCCGCGCGAGATCCCACAGATCGTGCTCGGGCAAGCCCTCCTGAAGGGTGAAAAGATGGACTGGGTGCTGCAGAAGGCAACTGAACTCGGGGTCGACAGGTTCGTTCCGCTCGAAACCCGTTACAGTGTCGTGAAACCAAATCCGGGGCGTATCGATCATCAACGGACCAGATGGCGCCGCATCGTTTTGGAAGCCGCACAACAATCGGAACGATGGGCGATTCCGACGGTGTCGGAGCCAACGACGCTTGCACAATTCTGCGATCAACTTTCAGGGGCCACGATGAAAGGGATCCTGTCGGAACGAACCAAGGGTTCCTCCCTCACTTCCCTCGCGCTTCCGCGCGAACCTGCTCAGATGATTGCCCTACTGATTGGACCAGAAGGGGGCTGGACACCAGAGGAACAGCGATTGGCTCAGGACCATGGCTTCATCACGTTAACGCTGGGGGAACGGATTCTTCGATCAGAGACAGCGGCGCTTGCCGCGCTCAGCGTTCTTCAATCAAGACTCGGTGGATTGGGATAGGAACGAGCTTACCGGGCGGTCGAGAGACGAACGATGGTGCCCTTCTCGCCAGTCGCCCAGCCGTGCAGCGCGTCGGGGAATGAGAGTCCAAAGAGTGAGACCTTGGCAACGCTTCCTCGTTCCACCCAGGTAAAGCCGCTATCCGCCGTGTGGTACACCAGCCCCCGCTCTCCCACAATCCACCCGGTCCGAGGATCGGTGAATCGGACACGCAGCAAATCTGTTAGTTTCGTGCAGTTCTTCACGCAGGGGAGCGTCCGATCCATCCATCGGCCGCCTCCGTCGGTTGTATGAAACATCGCGCCCGCGTTACCGACCACCCAGCCGGTTGAAGGATCCGAGAAATACACATCGAACAAGGTGACTGCGCCTTGCGTCTCTTGCGCAACCCATGTCGCGCCCCCGTCTTCCGTCGCGAGTACTGTGCCGATAGCACCCACCGCCGTTCCACGCTTTTCCGTGACAAATTGAACCGCATACAAGGCGGCTGTCGTCGCACTCGTTTGGTCGACCCAATGACTCCCCCCATCGTTCGTATGGAGGATCGTCCCGTTGCCTCCAACCACCCAGCCCTCTGTTGGCGACACGAATGAGATTCCGTAGAATGGCACCTGGGTATCGGTCGCCTGTGGCGCCCACGTGTCTCCTCCATTGACGCTGTGACGGATCGTGCCGTTCGTTCCGACCAGCCACCCCTGCTTGTCGTCGATGAATAAGACCCCCGTCAACATCGCCGTGGTCCCGCTCGGGACCTTCTTCCATTTCTCTCCTCCATCGAGAGTTTTGAGAACGGTCCCGCCTGATCCGACAGCCCAACCCATACGAGGATTGCGAAAATACACATTCATCAGCGTCACTTCCGTCCCGGATTTTTGTACGGCAAAGGAGAGGGGGGATTCTCCGGCAACCGTAAGACGCCCAGGTAAGATGGAGATCAGAAAGGTGAAGCCGAAAGCAGCCGGGAGACGTGCAACTACGAGAAACTGTCGACCCCAACCATTCATGCTAATCGTTGGTGCTGCCTTCCGGCCTCACCTGGAAAAAACTTTGGTCGGGAAAACCTTTCGCTTCAATAGTAAAGATGCCAGCTTCCATCGTCAGCCACTTCTTCGGTGTGCAACAGGTTCCATCGGGCAAGATGTCCCATGAGCCCCGGCGCACAACCAGAGGGCCAGTTGAGAGATCTGGATTGAACTCACCTGGTTTTCCGATTCCGAAGAGATGACGACGCGGCACGCGAACCTTGATCTCTGTGTCGGTCCATGAGACGACAACTGCCGCCACGTTGCTGAACAGGACTTCCGTCCGTGATACATTCTCCTCAAGAGTTGTACTATTCCGCTTGTAAATGTCCTTGGTCATGCCCATCTTGCTCGCCTCAGTGGTTTTGAGAAAATTCCCAAACCCTCTACCTTGGATCGTTACCACCTCATCAAGTCCTGCTGAATGGGGGCTATACGAATCGATTGTCGGTGTCACGACGGTGAAGGTTCCGGCTTCTGTTGAGACGAGCCTTTTCTCGTCACAACAACTTCCATCCGGTGTGGGCTTCGCACTTCCCCTCGTCACCACGACTGGTCCGCTCTTCGCACTGAAGGGAACCCATACATCAATTCGGTCGTCGTGCCATCGGTAAATCACTGCAGGCACGCCGCCGATCTCAACACGATTGTCCCCGGTATCGAAGTCGGTAAAGTTGAACGGAGTGGATCCGCTCTCGGCATATGATCCAAAATGCTCCCCGCTAATTCTGAGTAATGTTCCGATGGGACCACTGCCCGGAGAAATTCCAGTCGCCTTTGGAAGCAACACCGTAAAGGTTCCCACGGTCCGATCCTGCCCACGATTCTTGAGAACCACTGGACCACTTTCCGCATCGGAAGGCACATGGACGACGATCGTATTGTCGGACCACAGAGCCACGGCAGCAGCATGCCCGCCGAAGCGGACACCATCGCCGGCTTGTCTGGAAGCACCAAACCCTTCGCCGAACAGCACCACTTTCGTGCCGGTCGGCCCCTGCAATGGATCCATCCGCACCGTAGGAATGATTGTAAGCGGCATGGCATTGCTCAGCGCATGCCGAACTGGCGCACAGCAGGATCCATCCGGAAGCGGATCAGACGAGGCCAACCGCACCACGACATCACCGGATTTGGCATTGGCCGGCACTTCAACCTCGATCTTTTCATCTTTCCATCGGCGAGGCCTGACGACAACTCCCCCAATGACAACGTCGTTGACCCCGAACATCGTGTTGGGATCGCGGGACCCGGCCGTGATCCCGAAATGCTCGCCGGAAATCTCAATCGAATGACCCGGCTCAATCGAGGAAGGGGTGACGGCCGTGATCCTGGGCAGAACGAGTGAAAACGTCCCGGCGACTAGCGTCTTCTTTCCAATACGGACTTCCACGGGGCCAGATTGAGCCTGAAACGGAACTTTGACTTCGATCAGATCCTGCTCCCACCGTTGAATCAATGCCGGCACACCGGAAAAAGTCACACGATTGAACTGCACCGATCGAAAGGACCCAAACCCTTTCCCGCCGATGGATACCGTGGCACCCGGCGTCGCAGTCGACGGGGTCAACTGCATAGTCGATGAGGTTGCGGCCAACAACTCACACGGCATGCTCCCCAAAAGGACGGCGCAACCAATCAGGGTGAGGAGAGCCTTCATGTTCGTACTCCTGGACATCATCGAAAACATCGACCCTGGCGTGGCACGAGAACCCCACGCACCGGATTCTGGCAGGGCAAATCGGGGGTATAACGTGAAGCGAGGGACGTTCGGACTATAACAAGCGGTTTTTTCGGGTGTCAAGCCAACCACACCACAGGCGGCCGAGATTCCGTGTATCAGGCGATGGAGAGAATCACTTCGATTTCGACTGGAGCGGAGCGAGGCAACTCGGCCACCCCAACGGCCACTCGTGCATGATGTCCGGACTCACCCAAAATCGCGACTAAAAGATCCGATGCTCCGTTCAGTACTTGTGGCTGCTCAACAAATCCTTCCGCAGACGCAACGTGGCCCACGATTTTGACAACACGACCGATTCGATCAAGGCTTCCCAACTCATGCTTTGCGATGGCGAGAGCGTTTAATACGCAGAGCTTGGCCGCCTCCATCCCTTCGTCTACTGTCAGATCCCGCCCCAGCTTGCCTGAAAACGCCAGTTGGCCATCTCGCATTGGAAGGACTCCGGAGAGAAATAGGAGATCACCGGCTCGGACAGCAGGAACATACGTCGCAACTGGCTGCGGGGGAGGAGGTAGCTCCAAACCGAGTGCTTTTAGTTTGGCTTCATAAGACATTATCGCTCCGAACCTCATCCAGGTCGCAACGCATCGAGAAAGCTGTCCCCAACGGCCAAGGGTTCACCGCGAAGCGCCTCTACGATAGTTTGACCGAGATCCGACGCTGTCGATCTGATACCGAGATTCACTCCCTGGGCGAGTTTCGGACCACTCACCAACACCGGCACATATTCGCGTGTAGGACCCTGAAGGACCTTCCTGGAATCGCGCCCGTGATCGCCGGTCACGACGAACAGGTCGCCAGGACGAAGCTGTCCGAGCAGAGAAGGAAGTCGTCGATCAAAATCGTGGAGGGCCTCAGCGGACGCGGTCTCATCGGATTCGAGCACATCCAGTCCGACATAAATTAATCCGCGAGGGACCTTGTTCAGCATCCCTTTTACATCCTCAAAGAGCCTCGTCCAGGGAGCCTGCGGAATGGTGCGCGTCAAGCCTCGACCATTAAACAAGTCGCCGACTTTGCCGACCCCGGTGAGGATTTGACCGGCCCGATTGAGCACGTCGAGCATTGTTGTGCCAGTAGGCTCGATCACGAAATCCCGTCGTTGGTGGCTGAACCGGACCTCTCCCTTCTCTCCTGTGAGTGGATGGGCAGCCACCCGCATGATACCCCATGGCTCTCTGAGCAATTTCCTCGCCTCGCGGCACAGTTGCTGTAATGCCTCAGGACGCATGACAGCCTCATGGGCGGCAAGATGACAGGTCCTTCGACCGTCGGTCCAGACGATCAACGCACCCGACGCGAGATGATCATCACCGTGGTCATGAAGAATCGATCTGGATGAGGCCAC
>UEXT01000008.1_pt1 | contig 11419 bp, 12 predicted proteins | sample 4301081 | NCBI WGS metagenome assembly UEXT01 (sample SAMEA4773177, study PRJEB27434) | metagenome | biome: 2259; feature: agricultural soil; material: soil | place: USA | collected 2014-09 | depth 0.25 m
CAAGCTTGCCTTCCGTCCCGACCTCCCGCGCGACGCGGGTGACTTCCGCTCCGAAACTGCGGAGCTGGTCCACCATCGTATTCATTGCTTCTTTCAATTGCAGAATCTCGCCACGCACGTCCGCCGTGATCTTCTTGGAGAGGTCGCCGTTCGCCACCGCCGTCGTGACGTCCGCGATGTTGCGCACCTGGTTGGTCAAATTGCTCGCCATCTTATTGACGTTGTCCGTCAGGTCCTTCCAGGTGCCGGCCACGCCCGGCACGACTGCCTGGCCACCGAGCTTGCCTTCGGTGCCCACCTCCCGCGCCACGCGGGTGACTTCAGCCGCGAACGCATCAAGCTGCCCGACCATCTCGTTGACGGTCCTGGCGGCCGTGAGGAACTCGCCTTTGAGCGGATAGCCTTCCGCCTCCAAGGACACGGTCTGAGTCAGATCCCCCTTCGCGACGGCGCCGATGACGCGTGCCATTTCGTTCGTGGGACGCACTAAATCGTTGATGAGGCCGTTGACCGATTCGATATTGATTTTCCATCCGCCGGTCGCCCCTGAAAACGAGGCGCGCTCCGACAACTTTCCCTTCTTTCCGACGGCTTGGCTGACGCGATGAAACTCCTGAACGATTTTCCCGTTGGTCTCGATGATCGCGTTCAGTTCATCGGCAATTTTCCCGCCGATGCCGGTCCAGTCATCTGGCAGTCGCACATTGAAATTGCCCCGATTGACTTCCTTGAGCACCTGCAACAACGCTTTGGTGTCCAAGACACCATACTTCAGCGTGGGTTCCTTGAGCCGACCGTTTCTTCCCGCCATGTGTTCCTCCCGTGAGTAGGGCCTCTGTCAACTGAAAACCCGGGACCTTGTCCTATACGAATACGACGATCTGTATGATGGAGCGTCAACCTCCCGTGCGGGCTTGGTTGCCCACAGTTCCGTTTCACATCCCAACAGGGAAGCCCCTTCTTCGGACACGACGTCTATTAGTACGGTGATTCTCTGCGATGAAGGCGTTGGATTCGGATGATGTCGCCCGGTCGTCCTTGTGCGTGGCGGGAAATTTTGGAGTGACGGTCTCTCTCGAAGGCTTTCGCGCAGCAGCCACGGGAAGACTTCCTCGATCGAGAATGATGGTAAGATTGCTCACCATAGCAGGCTGTGTCTCCTAAGGCAACGGCCTAGCTGTATTTTCCCCAAGACTTGGCCTTGTCGACGGAGTATACTGAGGGTAACTCATCAGCTCACGGGCAAGCGTGTGGAGTCGCAATTGTGAGAATCGCTCCTCACCAGACACACGCCGTCATCCGGCCCTACTCTGCCCCTATCATCCATTCCAGACTCGACCTTCTCCAGAGGGTCGCCTATCACCTCAGGAGGTGCAGTCATGCCCATCTCGCGGACGCTGCAAGAATATCTCGACCGTGAACATGTGCGTTACGAGGTCCTGCCCCACCGCGAGGCCTATCGCGCAGTGGTACTCGCCGAACTCCTCCAGACACCAGTGCAAGAGATGGCAAAGGTAGTGATCATCAAAGCGGACGACTGGTTCGTGATGACCGTCCTCCCGGCCAGTTGGCACGTTGATCTCCACCGACTCCGGGACGTCTTCATGACCAACCACGTTCGACTCGCGACGGAGCAGGAGTTCAAGGACCTCTTTCCGGATTGCGAGCTGGGTGCGATGCCGCCGTTTGGCCCCCTCTATGGCCTCCCGGTGTATGTGGATCGGTCGCTGACGCGGGACGAGTATATTGTCTTCGAAGCCGGAAACCATTCAGAAGCAATCCGCATGCGGTACTGGGACTTCGCCGCACTCGTGTTCCCGGTGGTCGAGGAGTTTCACCGCTCACCCTCAGCGGTCGGGTAGGGTTCCCTGATCCTCCGAGAGGGAGAGCAATTCACCAATAGCGTGGTGTCAGGGGGTCGCTTGCCCGGCTGGGCGACACGTTCATCGCACTACCGTCCTTACCAGAGTCGCGCGATTCCAATATTCTTTCGTGCTCGTTTGAGTGGATGATCCTGCCCTCTCGGAGCTCGATATGGAGACAGACCTGCCGGCACTGGCATGACTCGTTTTGTTGGTGGATTTAGTTGTTCTTCTCGCGCGGGGGGTAGCCGTCAGGCTCAAGCAAGAGACTCTTCTTCTCCGACGGCACGAGCGTACAGACGAGCGTGCCGCTGTCGGGTCCGGTGCCGATGATGATCAAATCGTAGTGGGAAGACGTAGACATGGAGACCTCCGTGGTGCTGGGAGATAGCCTGCGGAAGGGTTGGGGTCCTATAAGAAGGTATAAAGGTATATCGACCAACTCGCCGCAAGATCATACAATGTCTACATGTTTAAAAGGGTCCCACGTCTCGCGGCGGTGATTGTTGACTTGCAAATGTTTCTTGAGGAGAGCACCCAATGACGCTTGAAAATGTGCCCGTTGGGCAGCTCCTTTCGCGTCGTGAGGTTGTGGTGTTGCTGGGCACGAGTGCGGCCTGTTTGATGGTTGACAGTCTCTTCCCTTATCGGGCTGTGGCAGGCATGTCAGGACCTGCCTGCGTGGTTAGGCCGGAGCAAACCGAAGGGCCGTACTTCGTCGACGAGCGTCTGCATCGCTCCGACATTCGCTCGGATCCGACCGATGGGCAAGTTAAGCCCGGTACTCCTCTGGCATTGACTGTGCTGCTCTCGCGTCTCAGCGTCGGGGACTGTCAACCGCTGGCTGGAGCCCAGGTGGATATCTGGCACTGCGATGCACTGGGCGTCTACTCGGACGTGCGCGATCCAGGTTTCAACACCGTCGGGAAGAAGTTTTTGCGCGGCTATCAGATCACCGACGGGCGCGGCGAGGCCAAGTTTCTTACCATTTACCCCGGCTGGTATGAAGGCCGGACGGTGCACATTCACGTCAAGGTTCGTACGGCGCCCGTGGCCCAGCGGAGCTTCGAGTTTACGTCCCAAATGTATTTCGATGATGCGTTCACAGATCGCGTCCACGCTGACCAGCCGTATGCCTCGAAGGGACAGCGCATCGCCCGGAACCAACATGATCGTATCTTCCGGCGCGGCGGTGACCAACTTATGCTTGCGCCGACGGCAACGCCCGATGGCTATGCGGCCACATTCGCAATCGGCCTGCAGCTTCCTTGAAACGCCACAGCACGAGGGGCGGTACGTGTCTTGCCAGTGAATCTTTCCCGTTGACGGAACTCGCGTGACTTTGGGACCATGGCGCCGTGCATTTCGAGCTGCTCGGCCCAATGATGCAGGTTGAGACGTTGGTGGTCGGGTCTCGAATTCGAGAAATCGCACGCCTTCGGAAGGTCTACGGCAGGGGTCGTTGGCGCAAACGAAAGGGGATCGCGAAAGTTCGGCTCTCGGATGGTTCCTTGCATGTCGCTGAGATTCGCTGGTATGAGGTGACGGGGCTAGGCCGGAAGGAATTCAAGATCAAACGTTTGTTTTGGGTTCTCACAATGCGAAAATTCAATCGCGCTGCTTCCCGATTCGTCATCTGTGTAGACAACAAGGGCTATAGGGTCTCTCTTGAAAAACGAAAGATCTACGTGGCGGTTCGCGATGCCGTGGCTCTTAAGCATGGCCAGATCCGCGTGATCGACGAGTCCTGCGAAGACTACCTTTACCCGAAAAGCCTGTTCCTGCCGATAACCGTCTCAACATCCCTCCGCAAGGCCATTCTAAAAGCTGCATAGGCAAAACAGGCCTTCACCAAACTCCATTTTGCGACGTCCGGCGCACACGATGCTCCCGTTAGAAGGCTTGGCGATGGGTCTTGTGAACTTAGAGAATGGCGCTATATCGGCGTTCGGAGAGAAGCATTAGACTGATGCCGGATGGCGACGACCGTATTCTTATTTACCCCGGCGTCGGCGAATTAACCTCCTGCGCTTTTATCGGATCCCGTTTGATCCGGCTTGTCGACGGATTCGGTAAACCCTCCCGTGGTATCGCAGTGGACGAGAAGGGAAGATTTTCAGTTTACGGCGCGCGCAAGTGTTGATCAATTCAGGCCGCCTACCGAAAGAAAGTTGAGTCGAAAAAATGCGTCTTTCCTTGACAGCATGAAAATGAACGATACGCTAACCGTACGGTGGCTCACATCGAGAGACTCTTCTGGTGAACCCAGCAGTCGTTTCGGCCTTATACACCCGACAGATTCATCGTGCATCGTTCATGAAGAATCAAGTCACCATTCTCATCGTCGACGACTCGCCTGACGACGTTACCATTCTGGATCACATGCTTCGACGGGACGGTTACTCTACCATCACCGCAAGGTCTGGACAGGAAGCTCTCGATTTAATCGAATCGGACCATCCTCACCTGGTGTTGCTGGACATCTTGTTGCCCAAGATGAGTGGTTACGAGGTGTGTCGAGTGATCCGCCAAAATCGCCGTACCGCCCTTCTTCCTGTCATTATGGTGACCGCTCTGGCCCAGGAAAGAATCCTGGGCATTGATGCCGGAGCGGATGATTTCCTGGTTAAGCCAATTAATCGGGAGGAACTTCTTGCTCGCGTTCGCTCGCTCTTGAGGATTAAGTCTCTCCATGACGCTGTGGAGGGCCAGGTCGGAGACCTCGCCGATTGGAACAAGAAATTAGAAGCCCGCCTGGCTCAGGAAGCCAAATTGGCTGAAGTGGCTCGGGTGCTCGGCGATATCTCTCATGAGGTCAAAAACCTATTGATGCCGATCGTGACCGGAACAGGTCTGTTGCAAGATGAACTGAAAGAAATCTTTGCCCTGATGCCGCGGCAAGGTGCAGACATGCTCCGCGCAAGCGAAAAACAATGTGCAGAAATCGGAGAGATGCTTCTTCGAGCCGCGAACCGTCTCCACGAACATGTTTTGGAGATCGCGGATTGCGTGAAGAACCTCAGTGCTCCCCCTGCCTTTGTGCCCTGCCGTCTCGCTACCGTGGCGGACGGAGTTGTTAAGACCTTGGGTCTTGTGGCCGAAGGAAAGGGTATCTCGCTGCAACTCGAAAACCTGGCTGAGCTCCCTTCCATTCAAGCCGACGAGCGACGCATGTTTAACGTCTTCTACAACCTGATCAATAATGCTCTGTCAGAGGTGCCGCCCGGAGGCTCTATCACTATTCGCGGTGAATCCGTGGCGGATGCCGGGATGGTCTGCGTTTCAGTCCGTGACACCGGTCCCGGGATACCTCCGGCGATCCGCAACCGCCTGTTTACGGATCAGGCCGTGAGCAGAAAAGTGGGAGGGACGGGGTTGGGGACCAAGATCGTGAAAGACGTCATCGATGCGCACGGCGGCAAGATTCGCGTGGAAAGCGAACCCGGTCAGGGGGCCACTTTCTTCGTCAGCCTTCCGATCGTGCAAGCCACACGAACCACCCCTTCGAGTTAACACCCGCAACCATTCAGGCTCGTGTCAGTCGCCTCGTTATCTCTCCGCGACAGGTCTTTCTCGGCCCCCTTCGCGCATCCCGCGGCGGGTCTTCCTTTGAGTATTGACACCATTGACTGAGGCACGTAGCCTGTCCCCCATTCTTCCTGCCTTATCGTCCTGCAGTATTCCTTGTTCCAGATCACTGACGCGCTGAATAGGCTTTTCTTCTGGAGGTGACAATGAAACTTCCACGGAAACAGGCTGTGTTCCTCCGCGAGGCGATCGAGCAATGGAAGCACGATGGCCTGCTCGCTGACACACAGGCAGCACAATTGGCGGGAACGATTGTCGTGCAGCCTTTCGATTGGCGGCGACTGGCAAAATATTCGTTTTGGATCGCCCTTATCTCGATCGTCTCGTCGGTCAGTGCAGCGCTGTCCGATCAATTTCTAGTCGACTTGCTCGAAGAACTCTTCGATGCGCCTGCCGCCGCGAAGTGTGTCGGCCTCGTGCTTATGGCGGCTGGCCTTTATTGGTGGGGTGTGCGGCGACGAAAGCAGGATCCGGCGCAGGTGTATCGGAATGAAGCGATCCTCTTTTTAGGCGTGCTGGCCACGGCGGGAGCCATTTATCAGTTGGGCATGGCGCTGGATACGGGCAGCGGGCATTTCTCGATCCTGCTTCTGCTGTCTTTCCTTGTCTATGGCATTCTCGGGGTGGTGGTGGAGTCGAATCTCATTTGGGTGTTTGCTCTTGCCTCGTTGGGTGGTTGGATGGGAACGGAAACCGGCTATGTCTCCGGATGGGGCGCCTACTATCTCGGAATGAACTACCCATTACGCTTTGTCCTCTTTGGCGGGATTCTCACCGCGTGCGCGCTCGCGCTTGAATCGCACCCGAGGGGACAACGATTTTTCCGCAGCACGCTGACGATGGGGCTCCTGTACCTCTTTCTCGCGCTCTGGATCATGTCGATCTTTGGGAATTACGGAGACATGGAGGCGTGGGAACGCGCGAAGCAAATCGAGCTATTTCACTGGTCAATTCTGTTCGGCCTTGTGGCCTGTGGAGCCATCTATCATGGATTGAAATATGACAACGGTATTACGAAGGGATTTGGCCTGACTTTTCTGTTCATCAATCTCTATACGCGCTTCTTTGAATTATTCTGGAATTCCTTGCACAAGGCCGTTTTCTTTGCGCTCCTGGGCCTGAGCTTCTGGTATCTCGGAACGAAAGCCGAAAAAATCTGGAACCTCGGCCGAACCCCTACAGCCTGATACGTATGGGGGGAAAAGGCTCAGATTTCAGGTGACCTGTTAATAGCCCTTGTAATGTCAATCGGTTAGCGATCTGTCCGTTGGTCCTCCCTCTTTTGTGCTAACTCCTCTGGGTCTTACCTGGCCTACACCGTAGTTCTATCCTTTTAACAGGACCCTTCATAGCAGGCGCGGAAGGGATGACTACCGAATGTGTCAGGGGCAGGAGGTCCAGAGCCATGCCGAAATCTAAAGCCGCAAAACAAACCCAACAATATGACCCTCAGGTACTGTTGAATTCACAGCCCGTCATCGTGACCGTCATTGACCCAGCATCCTACAAAGCGGTCTTTCAGAACCAGGTATCTCTCACCAAGTTCGGGGATATCTCCAATCAGACATGCCATGAAAAAATTGCTGCCTGCTCGGCCCCTTGTGCGTTCTGCAAGATGCCGGAGGCCGTCCGGACCGGACGGATCACCGCTAGCGAGGTGCCGCTCCCGAATGATGAATATCTCCTCGTCCAATGGTCTAAAGCACCTACTACTGATGGTCGCATGCACGTGGTGGAGACGATTACTGATATCACCCAATCGAAACGGCAACAAAAGGAAGCCGAAATCCTAAATCAAAAACTCAAAACAGCCAACCGTGAGCTCGTCATGCTGAACCAAGAGCTGACGGAGCGCTCCCTCCGTGATGGCCTCACGGGGCTCTACAACCATTCTCACTTCAGGGACGTTGTGAACCAGACTTTCGCGCAGTTCGAGCGGTCGGGTGCGCCTCTATCACTGCTTTTCTTGGACCTGGACAATTTCAAAGCCATCAACGACATCTATGGTCACTCGACTGGTGACCAGGTGCTTCGCGCGATGGGTTGCCTCCTCGATAATCGACAGTCAAATATGGGCGGTCAGCAATTCTGGCGAGCGAGCGATGTGACTGCGCGCTACGGAGGAGAGGAATTTGCCGTTCTCTTACCGGACACATCCAGCGAAGGTGCGATCGCCTTTGCCGAGCGACTCCGCCAGCGCATCATGGCCATCGGACTCCTACCAGAACTGGTAAGTCAACAGACTCCCTTATTCCCTCTAACCTGCAGCGTCGGAGTCGCGACGTTCCCGACCGATGCCACGACCTCAGCCGAACTGCTTAAGGCGGCAGATTCGGCTATGTACCTCGCCAAGCACGCCGGCAAGAACTGTGTGAAAGTGTTTGACCGCAAGAGGGACGTCCAAGTCGGCCGCACACGTCCTCTTCTGTCCGGTCAGTGAAAGGCAGGATCAAGGGCTACCCCTCTCGCAACCACGCATCGCGAGGAGAAGAAACGGTTGCCTCTGTTTCGCAGCGCGTGGCGGGGGAAGACCGGACTCGATCTCCTCAAGGAAGTAACCATTGCTCCTTTAAGGGGAGCGGGTCCGGTCTCCGCCCGATTCACTCACTATGCTCATCCGGCTGCACCTGGGTCATACACATCATCCATCCAATAGTCACACCCTTGGATCTTGCAGTGCGGTCCCCCTTCAAACGGCGTCTGCAACGTGTGCTCCGGTACACTCATCGGCTTCTGGTTTTCGATTCCCAGTTCAAGCCCCGACGTTGAGATATCCTGGTCGGCAGGCTTCACCGTCAACACGAAATTGTAGATCTCATCAGCGGCGACATCGTTGATTCCGTGCTCCCGCGTACTCAGCATCTTGAGAAACCGGTCTGTCTCGACTTTTACGATCTGCTGATCTTGGCGGGCTACTCCATCCCGCATGACCTTCAGTTGAGCGAAATAGGGGTCGAAATCCGATGTGGGATAGGCTTTTTTCTCAAACGACACCATAGTCCAGACTTCATCAACCCAAGTCGTGGCGGCGAACGCGGGCATCGCAGCGACCAGGACTAGCGCACAGGCGAGGGATAGCAACAGCGGAGCGCTTGAACGGATCAATTTAATGTTCATCTCGGCCTCCCTAGCTTATTCAGAAAATTCTCTCTGCTACGTTGGTGGCTCATGCGATGGGGTGCACCGGCACACCAACTTCGTCCGCCCATACCATTACGCGCAGTCGGCGTTGCGGAGGGGACCGAGACCGGAGAGTTAAGACAGGTGGCACGCTCTCTTCCTTTTTCTTAAGCGCCAAGCGAGAGTTACACGACATCATATGCGCGGGAAGACTCAGAGGGTATCGCTTGAAGGATGGATTTAACCTACACCGTTAGAGTGAAAACCATATGGAGGGGTTATGTTGCGTTAGATTAGGAGAGGATGATTTCACTGATGCTATCTCTCACTTGTGCCTCATTCTGACTTTAGAGGATTGGTTTCTCGCATCCCAGGTGGTGCAAATCAACCGGCCGGGAAGTATTAGAAGCCTCAGGAACCAGTTCGTTGCGGGCGGAGACTGTTTGCCTCTCTGTCCGACGACATGAACAGAGAATCGAACGTCTCTTCTCCCGATCATTCTGTTGACACATTCCTCTCTGAACCGTAGCCTGTCTCAGTTGTCTTTTCCTTTCCACGCCTCAAAACACACCTTGGTGAAGTTATGAAGCCACGAATCACCGTGATTACCATCGGTGTCGACGACTTGGAACGGTCGCTGAAATTTTATCGAGATGGGCTTGGTCTGCCGACGCGAGGAATCGTTGGGACAGAGTTCGAGCATGGTGCCGTGGCATTTTTTGATTTGCAGAACGGCTTGAAGCTTGCCATTTGGCCTCGCAAAGATATTGCCCACGAGGCCAAAGTTCCGTTGGGGTCTCGCAGCGCGACAGAGTTCACGCTCGGACACAATGTTCCAAGCAAAGGAGCCGTGGACGAGGTGATGGAACGGGCACGGCAGGCCGGAGCCGTGATTACCGATCCGCCGCACGATGGATTCTGGGGTGGATACACCGGGTCGTTCCAAGATCCCGATGGGCATCTGTGGGAGGTGGTGTGGAATCCGGACTGGGAGATTGTCGACTAGTTGGACTCCCCAAAAGTGCGTCAGGCCCCGATTTGCGGTGCGAGGCGGGGATTCGAAGGCCGTGCGGGGAGCCTCGTTGCAGGAAGCCCAACCGCTTTCCTAGAATCCCATCATGATCGCGCAGGTTCCCTGGCTCGCAGTGCTCGTCATCTGGTTTCCGACGGTATCAGCGGAGATTATCCCCAACCCTGTTCATCTCATCCAACGCGTCGGAGGTCCTGCCCTCGACCCGAGCGAGGAAGACTTGGAAGCGGAATTCCGACAATCGCGTGACGCTCTGCGAGCCTCGCCGGAATTCCAAACCGACAACGCCGACACTCACTATCGATTGGGCAAGATCCTTCATCACAGTGGTGATATGAGCGGGGCGGCGGAAGAGTATCGGCTTGCCATCCAACGTGACCCTCGCTTTGGCGATGCCTATCGCGATCTTGGCGCGCTTCTGCTCGATTGGCATGACTACCCCGGCGCAGTCGCGGCGCTCGAGCAGGCAGTGCATCTGGGACGACAGGATGGAGAGACTTACTATTGGCTGGGGCGCGGCTTAATGGGGAAGAGCGATTGGCCGTCGGCAGCTGCTGCGCTTAAGACTGCGACCCAAGTGAAGCCCGACGATGCTGAGGCCTATGCAGACTTAGGGCTGGTGCGAATGGTACAGGGCGACATCGCAGGTGCGACGGAGGCACTCCGTGTCTCGATCGAATTGAAACCCGATAATGCGGACGCGCATGCGCTTCTGGAGACGCTCACCGCCCATCAGTCCGATCGCGTCCAAGTGATACAAGCCGCAGAGAAGATTCTGGCCACGATGTTTGCCCGATAGTCTCCCATTTATGGGATCCAGTCGGGTTTGATGTCGGTTGCGGAGAGAACCACCGTCTGCACGTAGAGCTGGTGACCGTAGGGTTGATCCCACGTTTTCAGGAGCAATAAATGATGATCTCGCACCTCGATCCACCCGAGCTGCACCCACCCTGGAGTTGATGGGAGTTCCCCCTTCACACAGGTTTTCCCGCACAGGTTGACCCAAGGATGTCCTGGATCGCCCGCACCATACAGCCAGACGGCGTACCGGCCTTCCGGCAAGCTGGAGGTCGTGCGGATCGGCGAGACGCCGGGAAGTGGCTGGCGAAACATGACGACCCGATCGGCTTGCTCGCGCGGGACACCACACCGGGAGGCCGTGGCATAGACCCAAAGCGCGTATTCGCCGGAGTCCGCTTTGCATTCTTCGAACGCCACATCAGTTGCCCCTTTCCAATCGGGGGCGCGGAAGATTTGTGACGTCGCTGGTGGAAGAGCAACTCGAGGGGTTTCTTCGCCTGCTGCTTGATTCACCGTATGGAAGATGAGCAACACCCCACAGGCCAATCCGAACAGCATAAGCAGGCGGGGTTGGTCCATGGTTCGCTTGTAGCCGACTGTCGCACAATTGGTCAACGGAGGAAGACGAGGAATGAATTCGGGCCAGTGTCTCAGTCCGGGGCGGCTGATCTCCTGAACTCCCATCATCTTCCCACTCATTCGGTTGACAGTTCTATCTCTAAAACGTAGCCTCTCTTCGGTTCAGTTCAAAAACGAGATCGTCCGTCGAGAGGTGCATTTAGCTATGGATTGGTTACTATTGAGTGCTCTGCTCTGTCTCCTCATTGTTGGCGGTACTTCGTCTTTCTATCTCTATTCTTTCGTTGACCGAACTAGGAAGGAATTCCGGGATTCTCAACCCAATCTGAGGATCTCGAATCTGTCGGCCATGACTGCGGGGAAGGTACTGACCCTCTCTCCCGAGATCGAGAACGTGGGTCGCGGGGTGGCTTACGATTGCGTGATGCACCTGGGTGGG
>UEXT01000338.1_pt1 | contig 11400 bp, 12 predicted proteins | sample 4301081 | NCBI WGS metagenome assembly UEXT01 (sample SAMEA4773177, study PRJEB27434) | metagenome | biome: 2259; feature: agricultural soil; material: soil | place: USA | collected 2014-09 | depth 0.25 m
GTTGGGAAGTTCGAAGTATCCGGTTTCGTCAAGAGATGGCCGGCCTTGGATGATAAACGGCTCGCACGGAGAGAAATCCCGCGCCTTGACGTTCTGGACAAATATCCGATTGGAGGCTGCATCAATCTGGCTCAGGCCCCAGCACGTGGTCAACATTGCGCCGATGTCGCCCGATCCCCGCAGAACGTTTTCGAGGGTCATCGAGTTTTGCGTGCCGAAATTCTTCGGAGAATGATGCGCCCCGGTAATGGTACGGGCTCCAGCACGCTGCAGACTAAACAGAGTCTCGGCAAAAAGTTTCTGTTCGGCTGCCGAATTCTCATCTCCGCTCATGAACCGGATAGCGGTATCGAGAAATACATCAGCCCCTTTCACGGCCTCAAGCAATAGTGAATCCCTGAGGGAAAACTTTCCTGGCGCGGAAAGCGTTCTACAAAATAAACGCTCAGCTCGAACGTGTTCCTCCAAATGGAAGGTTTTCAGACGATAAGAAAACGGGCTCAGCCCGGCCTCAGGAATCAGGTAGATGACTCGCTCTGCGGGTTTGGTCACGGGAAAATGGTGAAAGAGCTTGCCACCTTCGAGAAGGGCGCGGACCATGGCGAGCATGCACAAAGTCTTGCCGTGGCCTGCGAGTCCTCCGATTAGGGTTATGCCCTCCTCCTGCAGAAACTCATCAATCGCAAAACTAGCCTTGGGCGCGTTCATGATTTCGTCGTAGGAATGAAACAGGAAACGCCACGTTCCCTCTATCCCGTTATTCTGGAGCGTCTCTCCCATCGTGATGAGAAGCGCAGAACGCTCTTCGTTGTCCTTGGCATTGCCTAGTTGCTCATGCAGCCTGATAAACGTGCGCTCGTTGGCCGCTTTGCGAACAGCGCGAACGTAGGCGGAAAAGTTCTCGGGAACTATGCCGTCGATTAGCAAACCGATGTATGCGAAGCCGCCAATACTCTCCAGTTCGCCCCTTGCCTGTAACTCTGCTGGTAACGTCGTCTCATCAATTGCCCGTTTGTCTTCGAACATTGAGGCCATGCAGCGATAGATCCGCCGATGGCTGTCTAGAGAGAAATCATCAGCGCTTACGCCTTCGGTTTGCGGCCAGAGCGAATTGTCAAGCAGGACGGAACCAAGCAGGGCCCGTTCGGTTTGTTCTATGGCATCACAGAGGTAGGTCTGCATCGGTCACCTGTACCCCATGAATGTTCTCGCTGACTAGCTCCTTGCTCGGAATCAAGAATTGCCAAGCAGTCACCGAAGTGACATACCTTTTCTGGTTAGTCTGCTTGTCCAACCAGGAGCGGGTTTGCAATCGGCCCACGACCTTGACGAAATCGCCCTTCTTGGCAAGTTCTCCGGCCTTTTCCGCGAGTCGTTCCCAGAGGGTAACTCGGTGATATTCCGTGTACTCTTGATACTTGGTGAGAATTGTCAGGTGAGCGAACACCTTGCCAGACGAGGTACCTCGTAATTCGGGGTCTCTAACTAGAGATCCGCTCAGGTGAACTTCGTTTTTGTGCAACTGTGCGGCCTGTGATACTTTTGCCATGTAATTCCTTTGTGGGCGCAGATACCCAGGGCGGGAGCTGCGCTCATAACCTTTCTGGGCCCGTTAGCCCTTCCTAGACACTCGCGGATCATCAACAATCAGCCTCTGCAGCTCTGACTCGCGAATAACCCGACGGTCCCCGACTTTGGCACCGCGCAGCTTGCCTGTCTTGAGCCAGGCCCAGATCGTCCAGTGCGAGAGCCTCAACAGGTCCGCAGCCTCATCAACTGAGTAAAGTTTTTCCATTTCGTATCTCCTTTTCCGGGCCGCACGTCGTTTCCAGGTTGACATCGGGCCATGGCAGCACTAGTATTCTGTTGTGCTACGTGAGTTACATTATCAAATGTATGAAATGTAACGCAGCATAGGAAACCGAAGGAAATTCAAACTGTCATGCAATATGCACTTGATGAGAGAGCCAAGGCCGCGCTGGCGCAGCGTAATGGCGCAAAGAAAATACTGACGGAGTTGGTGAACCTAAACCCTAAAGACGATCCGGATAATGTGGCAGAAGCACAGACCTTTCTGAATCGTTACGGGTCTTTGGATCCTCGTAGTGACCATCCAGAACTTGACGTGTTGGCGTGGGCAAGCATCTTCCGTTTCGCATGGAACGCCAGAACGCCAGAAGAAATCGAACGGACCGGCCGACACTTGGACAACATTTTCAAGGCAGAGGTTGACCTGACCAATCTCTATGAGCGGCCAGCTATCGTCGCTGATTTTGCGACCGGCACATGGAAGCCGGAGCCAAGGTATTTACTTGATCATCTCGGCCTGCAACTTATGGAGTCGAGCAGAATGCTCCATCGGTGCGAAAACCCAGATTGCGATAGGTATTTCATCAAAGGCAAGGGGCACAAAAAGTATTGCAATCTCTGGAGTCGATGGGACAGAGAAATCGATAGGGTCGGCACCTGCGCGGACATAATGCGCCGCAGAGGTCAGTACAACTCAGTTGAAAGAAACCGGGAGGCTATTAATGCCCGGAGACGAAAACCCCAAGCAGTAAAGAAACGGAGGACCGCATGAGCATCTACAAACGCGGGAACGTGTACTGGTTTGATTTTGTGTTCAACGGTACACGCTTCCAGGAGTCAACCAAGCAAGGAAACCAGCGAGTAGCCCAGCAAATAGAGGCCGCACGAAGAACGCAATTAGCTAAGTCCAAGGTGGGCATTGAAGCGCCGGCAAAGGGCCCGGAAATCAAGATGCCCACATTCCGGGAGCAGTCGCAAGTCTGGCTTGCTCATCTCCGCACGCGGAATAGAAAACCTATCCCCGAAAGCTCAGTGCCTTCCATACGCGCAGCGTTGAACAAGTGGCTTCTCCCCACACTCGGCTCGCTGCGACTTTCGGAAGTGAATCACAATGCATTGCGAGACCTAGTTGCGAAAATGGCCGCGTCCTTGACTCCCAAAACTGTTTGCACATACACCGTTATGGCCAAGCAGATTGTTGAGAGTCTTGCGAATGAAGACGGACAGCCCATCGTTGCCCGCAAATGGGACAATGACCGCCTTGATCTCCCCATCGTCAACAAGCGCGATCAAAGGCGCGTAACGTTGAGTAAGGAGCAAATCGAAGCGCTGATTGGTATTTGTGATGAACCGTGGGAGCGCACGCTGTATATCCTTTGCTGCGCCTCGGGATTGCGTATCTCTGAAGCCCTGGCGCTGGACCGTGAACATCTCTCGGATGATTTCTCGGTGCTCTACGTGCGGCAGCAGGTCAAGGCGTTTAGGGTCGTGGCTTGCCTGAAGACTGACGCGGCTTGGAGGGACGTGGACTTGCATCCTTCGATTGCGCAGATCCTCAAAGAGTATTTGAGTAATCGCACGGGATTACTGTTCCCCTCCCGAACAGGCTCTCCGCATTCCTATTCGAACATGTACAACCGCCGTTTGCGGCCCAAGCTTGAGAACCTTGGATTCTACGAGAAAGGAGCCGGAGCACATTGTTTTCGTAGATTCCGGGCCGCGCAACTGAAGCGAACGGCATGCCCCGATGATCTCCGCAAGTTCTGGCTCGGTCATGCCAGTAGCGATATCAGCGACCATTACGCCTTGCAGCTACTCGAAGACGTGGAACGACGCCAGTCGATAGCCGCCAGCATCGGGCTGGGATTTGAACTGGCGGAGAGTCCCTGCAATTTCCACTACAGTGGCATAGTGAATGCGCCAGAGGTGGGTCTAACTCATTAGGAACAAACGAGAACGATCTTACCGAACATCTGGCTGTTCTCCATGTACTCGTGCGCGGCGCGAATCTCCCGCAGCGGAAAAGTTCGATCCACCACCGGCTTCAACTTTCCACCGAACACAAGCTTCAGAACTTCGTGCAACTCCCCCATCATCCCCATATAAGAACCCAGGACTGTTTGCTGGCGGGAGAAGAGAAAGCGCAGGTCGATGTTGGCCTGGGGCCCGGTCGTGGCCCCACACGTGACCAGCGTTCCCCCTAACTTCAGCGCCTTCATGCTTTCGGTCCAGGTGGCGGCTCCCACGTGCTCGATCACGATGTCCACGCCGGCTTTGTTGGTGAGCTTGCGGGCCTCGTCGCCGATTTTCTCCTGGTAGTGGTTGATCACGTAGTCGGCGCCGAGTTCGCGGGCTTTCTGCATCTTGTGCTCGTCTCCCGCAGTGGCGATAACGGTCGCCTGAAACAACTTGGCAATCTGGATGGCAGCGATCCCGACACCAGAATTGGCTCCCAGAACCAGGACGGTGTGTCCCGGGCGCACGGACGCGCGCCCGGTCAGCATGTGAAAAGCGGTCAGAAAAACCAGCGGGACACTGGCGGCTTCGTTGAATCCCAGGCTGTCGGGAATTGGAATGACATTCACCGCCGGAGCTGCGATCAGTTCCCGATTGCCGCCATCCACCAGATTTCCCAGCACCGTAAATTCGCGGCAGAAATTCTGCCGGCCGGAGACGCAGTGTTCACAGTGGTTGCAGAAATGCATGGGTGCAAGCAAAACTCGCTGCCCAGGGTGAAAGCCAGTGACGTATTCGCCCACCTCAACGATTTCGCCTGCGATATCGCTGCCCAGAATATGGGGCAGCCGCACTGGGGATATTCCCTTCCGAACCCACAGGTCCAGATGGTTCATCGCACAGGCCTTCACGCGCACCAAAACTTCGTCCTTGCGCGGCGTGGGTTCAGGCAGATCTTCGTAGCGCAGAACTTCGGGCCCTCCGAACTCATAGAAGATAGCGGCTTTCATGGGAACACTCCCTGCGGCGATAACTCCGGCGCCCCCAAACCTAGCACATTGCGGAAAGCCCCGATGCTGATGGGCTGCCCGCCGAGACCCCCAACATGTTTGACTTGCACCCCGAAACGCCCAATAATCAGCTCGGATGGACATCTACGAAGAGATCGTCAAACTTCGCCGCGAAGGTCGGCGCGGAGCCGTGGCCACCATCGTCAACGTGCGCGGATCGATCCCTTCGTTCAAGACCGCCAAGATGCTCGTCCGCGACGACGGATCGATTGTGGGCACGATCGGCGGAGGCTGCGTCGAGGCCGACGTCTGGCAGGCTGCCCGCCAGGTGATGGAAGAAGAAAAACCGCGAACCCTAACTTTCAATCTGAACCAGGACCCCAAGTACGACACCGGTCTGGTGTGCGGCGGCACGCTCGACATTTTCATCGAACCCCTTCTGCCTCAAGCATTACTTTATATTTTCGGCGCAGGCCACGTTTCAGTTAGCCTTTACAAAGCAGCCAACAGTGCCGGATTTAACGTCACCGTGATCGACGATCGCGCTACCTATGCAAACCGCGAACGCTTCCCCGAAGCGCAGGACATAATTGCAGAGGATTTTGATAAGGCCATGGCGCGGCTGGCTCCGACCGAGGCCGCCTACATCGTGATCGTGACGCGCGGACATCGCGACGATATGCGCATCCTGCGGTGGGCGGTCCAGACGAAGGCGCATTACGTCGGCATGATCGGTTCCAAGCGCAAGACCATCGGCATTTTCCGGGAACTTCAGAAAGAAGGCCTTCCGGCAAATCTATTCGAACGGGTGTACGCACCCATCGGCCTCGACATTGGGGCAAGCACTCCGGAGGAAATTGCGATATCGATTACGGCCGAGCTGATCGCCGTGCGCCGGAAGGCGGAACGCGAATTACCGCACATGAGCTGGTTCCGCGGACATCGGGCCGAGTTGCTGGAGCAAACACAACCGGGAGACAAGTGCTGCGAGAGCACTCCCGGGACCAGTCGGACGTCGGACTAAGCCAGTACGCGGAAGAATTCCTTAACTCTCCTCTTACAGTTCCAATCACTGACTTCCCTGTCTCTTTCTGCTATCTTCGCCGCATGAGCCGGGCATTGAGTTTGTGCGGCGTGATTCTTGCTGCGGGGGAATCTCGCAGGATGGGCACCGACAAGGCGCTGCTGCCTTGGCCACCGGTCGCCCCTGGCGAGCAACCGCAAGGAACGTTCTTGTCCACAGCCATTCGCTCGCTCGCGCTGTCAGCCGACATGGTGATCGTCGTCGCCGGAAAGAATGCGGATGCCATTGCGCCGATCGTGTATGCCAGTGGCGCCTCCATGGTGGTGAATCTGGATCCCGAACGTGGACAGTTCAGCTCCCTGCAAGTTGGCTTGCGGGAAGTTCTGAATCAAGGGCGCGATGCGGCGCTCCTCACCCTCGTCGATCATCCACCGGTCAGCATCGCCACCGTCGAGAAGCTTTGTGCCGCCTTTGCCGAGGCCGTTTCCCGCTGGAAGTGGGCGGTGGTGCCGCAATACGCCGGCAAGCATGGCCATCCCGTGGCCCTGGCACGCGAGATGATCGAGGCCTTTCTCCGTGCGCCCGCCACCGCCACCGCGCGTGACATCGAGCACCAGAATCAGCAGCACATCGAGTACGTCGACGTTGACGAGCCGCTGCTCACCGTCAACGTGAACACTCCTGAGGAATACGGCGCTCTCCGTGACTGAGTGCTATCCGTTACAATTTATATCCTGCCAGGACAGCTGCCCTGATCCGACGCAGGTCCGCGCGATTGAGTTGCGTTGGAACATCCCACATTGAGAAAGAGCTCGTGTCTCCATCCAAGACCGCTGACCGTATCACTGCCTTCATCGATTCAATTCTTGGTCTGAAGCCGAAGCTCTCAGTCTTCGACTGCGACGGGACACTCTGGTCCGGCGATGCAGGAGAAACTTTCTTCGCCTGGGAACAGGAGGAAAAGCTGGTCGCCGACGACGTCATCCGCTCCATGCGTGCACGCTATGCCGACTACAAAGCCGGACACGTGGAGGAAGATGTGATGTGCGGCGAACTGGTGACCATGCACAAGGGCATGATCGAGGCCGATCTGCAGCGCGCCGCTACCCGGTTCTTCGACTTGAACTTCGTGGAGCAGATTTTCCCCGAGATGCAGGAATTGGTGCAGCGCCTGCAGTCCCAGGGGTGCGAGGTTTGGGCCGTATCATCCAGCAATGAGTGGATCATCCGGGCTGGAATGCGGCATTTTGGCATTGCGCGAGATCATATTCTGGCCGCCACCGTGAAAATCGAAAAGATGCGGATCACGGATCAATTGGTGCGCATCCCGAGCGGGGACGGCAAGCCGAAGGCAATTCGAGAGGTGATCCGGAAGGAGCCGGACGTAGCCTTCGGGAATTCCCGCTGGGATCGCGACATGTTGGAGATGGCCCAGCACCCGTTCGCCATCAATCCCAATCCCGATCTTGAGAAAGCTGCCCGTGAGCGCGGCTGGACCGTGCATTTCCCACAACCGAAGGCTGTTTCTGGATCCCCGCGTCCAAAATCTTAACTGGCTGGTAAACAGGAGTTGTAAGCAGAGTCTCTGCCTCCGTCAAGCGTTCAATTTAGCTTGACGCTCGCTTCAACCTGTCCTATGTTTTTCGTCAAAAGCAGCACGAAACTCCCCCCAGGCACCGCCACTTCGCGGATTTCAACTTTGGTGTTTTTTGGGGAGGCCCGATGGCTTCGTGGAGTTCCTGGGATCAGTCCGAGAATTACTGCTGGGTGGTCATCTGCAAAAATCGTAAGTTCCACAACCATGACAATTTTTTCAGTGGCCACAAGATTCCTCTTGGCGAGACGGACGCCTTCTCGCCCCCTCCGAACGTCGACTTCCGCTTGACCGTGAAATGCGATGAATGCGGCCAGGAGAACACCTACGACCCTGCCGACGTGGTCCGCTTCCAGATGCAGCTGGCTTCTGATTTCAAACCACACCCGTTGTTCGCGTAAGGGTTGAAGGTCGCGTTGCCAGAAGGCTCTTGGGTGCGCTGGAAAGTGACAGCACGCCTTCACAGCTCGCGGAGATACTCTGAAAAGCGCTTCGTTTTGAAGGGGCGCGCCTTCAAGCGCACCGTACGACTCCTGGAGTTAATACGGCTCTAGCCCTGAGCTCTGCTCGGTTTCAGTGAAAGTTTTTCACCAACATGATGCTGGATTGCTGGACTTCGTTTTGAACATACAAAATGGACCTGCCATCGGCGGATATTGACAATCCGAACCCGGGTGGCTTCGTCAGAGTCCAGATGGGAATGGTCTTGTGTGTGGCAAAATCAAAGAATTCTATGGTCGCGTTGTAATAAGACTCAATATTGAGGAAGTAAATTCCATTCCGACCAAGTGCCCAGTCCCACCAGGCAATGAATGCTCCACCAGAAGCGATAGTGAACTCCCTGTAGGGTTGATCCAGAACGCGGGTTTCTTCCCCACCCGGCAGTGGCATCTTCCATATGCCTGGCACGCCAAGTTTCGAGTAATAGAGGAATCGTCCGTCCGCAGACTCGGTTGCAAACACACCGCCATTTCTGGTGACCTGGACAGGAACTCCTCCGTCGACTTTTATCTTCCAGATTTGAAAGGGCCCGCCACCTCGGTCGGAGTAGAAATAGATCGATTTTCCATCTCGCGACCAATTGGGTCCTCCGTTATCGGCTCCTGGCAAGGTGGCCAGCGGCCGCGCCACCGAACCATCCACCTTGAGAAGATATATTTCGCTGTGTTCTTTAGGGCGAAACTCGAAGGCAATATAGCGACCGTCTGGCGACCAACGTGCGGCTGTAGCCACACCACGCAACGAAGTCAACTCATTACAATTGGACCGGTCGCTATCGCAAGCTCTAATCTCCAAATACCCCGAGCGCCACGATTCGAATGCAATCTTTTTTCCGTCGGGGGAAAAGTTCGGCCGCCCTTTCCACCCTTTCTCCGATATGACCTGCACAGGGGAACCTTGACGATGTCTTTCGTCCCTCAGGTCCAATCGCCAGATGTAACGTTCAACGTCGCTCACCTGCTGGTATACGAGCTGATTACCTTTGGGAGAAAGCGAAGGACTGATAGCCCAAACACTGCCACCGGTAACCGGCCATGGTGTCCCTCCGGAAGCGGATATACGCCACAGACTGAAGAGACCCCCGCGCGCGGAAGAGAACACGATATCGCGGCCGTCCGGAGTCCAAGTGGGAGGGCGGCCACAACCACGTATTGTCGTGCGTCAGCCGCTTGGGTGTGCCACCTGCGGCGGACACGACATAGAGGTCCGCCATCACACCCGCAACAATCCCTCGGACGAAGGCCACGGTCGAGCCATCGGGCGAGAAGGCAGGGCCATAATCGACCTCCTGATCTGACGGTGACGTAAGCCGTCGTGTGGTGAAATCGGCGAGAGAAAGCAACCCAATCCAAGAGTGGATCTTGTCCGCATCACTTTCCGTAAAGGCCAGAACCTTGCCATCGGGCGACCAATCTAAAGCGCGATGAAAAAACCCAGCGGGGCCGGAATACAATCGATGCTCAGTACCACCTAAAGCTGGAATCACAAAAATAGCAACTCCCTCGCGGGAGGTGCGAAAGAACGCGACTTGTCGGCCATCCGGTGACCACCTCGGGCAGGAGTCGCCAGAATTGCTAGTCAGGCGCAGCGACTTTTCGCCTCCGACCACTGTCGTGTAAATCCCGGGACTCTCCGTCCCCCCGATGGTAAAAGCGACTTGGTTACCGTCGGGCGAAAAAGCCGGCTTGGACTCCAGACCGGTCAGGCCGACCAAAGGCACTACCTCAATTGGGGGCAATAGAGCTTTTGTGCGATTTCGCGCAAACCGCCAGATTCCAATTCCTGAGAGCAGGACTAAGACTGTCGCCCCAACTGTTAGCCACCGTGTTTTCGCCCTGAGGCTCTTGTGTCTTTTTTGGGGAACAGGCGGTGCAGGCGCTGGTAAGTTTGGCTTGTCCACCGAAGCGATGAAACGATAGCCGCGGCGAGGGAGGGTTTCTACAAACCTTGGATTGTCCGGTTGGTCCCCCAACGCGAGCCGAATCTTGGTAATCGCTGTATTGAGCGCGTGATCAAAATCGACGAACGTGTGCTCCGGCCAGACCTGCTGGCGGAGCTCTTCCCGAGTGACCAACTCCCCCGACCGCGCCAGCAGGATGGCGCAAACCTGAAATGGCTGACCCTGTAAAGGTACCTTTACCCCGCTCTTGCGCAATTCCCCGGTCTGCAAGTCCACTTCAAACAGTCCGAAACGAACAATCTGCGCAGAATCCTCGCCATTCCCCGTGCAGAACCCCAAGCCGTGGGTCGGACTTTAGCATCATTGGTCAGCTTCTCCAACTCGCAATTGTATAGGCACGTCTCCCAACCCCCTTACCAACAATGGCTTGGCAGTAGCGGACAAATAGCCATGCAATGGAGACGCAGTTCATTGAGGTACCGCCTCATGTAGGCCAGCGTCGGCGTCACCGCAAGGGCGGAAGGGGTGAACGCCATAAACCGCTTAGTGTCTTGTAGCTCTCCACTGCTCATCGCCACGCTCTTATTCGCCGAATCTGGTTGGACGCAAATGAGCGTTTCTACCAATCCTCTAGCGCAAGGGGCCCAGTCGTCCGTTCACCTTGCGGTCAAGATTCCCGTTCGCGTGTACGCGGGGTACCTACTCATTGCCGAAGGATCAATCGGCGACCTCCAAAAGCTGAACTTTCTGGTAGACACCGGCGCTTCCCCTAGCGTCGTCGACCAGAAAATCGCGCACGACCTCCGGTTGACAGAACAACCCGGCAGAGTCAACCTGTGGAACAAGAGTGTTCGGACTCGACAGGTCGTCATACCTTCCTTACGTCTCGGTCCAGTTCGTGTCGAGTCCCTTCCCGTCCTGGCGGAAGACCTCTCATTCTTGCGGAACGCGCTTGGCTTCAAGGTGCATGCAATTGTCGGTCTGGACGTTCTCAGGAAAAGCAGTTTCACCATCGACTATAAAACGAAAGAAATCCTCTTTGGCCAGACCGAGAGCCTGTCTTACTCTGCCCCGTTCGAGACCGATACCCCAGTCGTGACCGTTCGAATGGGATTCCAAAACCGACAACTGCGCCTTGTGGTCGATTCGGGTGGCCCGGATCTGATGTTGTTCCAGAGCCGAATCCAAGGCTCCATCTTTCATGAGTTCGGGACAGAAAAAGTTGCCGACGTAAGTGGAACATTTGAGCGCAAGAAAGTGCAGATTCCCGATGTGTATCTCGGTAAAGAACCAATTGGCGCGCAAGTTGTGTTCGTGGTGGATGACAAGAAGGATGAAGGCGACAATTTTGACGGGGTTTTAGGCATCAAGGGGCCACAGTTCTGGAAGATTGCATTTGATTTTGAACACCGCAGGTTTTCGTGGGAGCGTTAACCCGCCCGCCTGATCCAGAAAGACGATTGCGGCCCACTCGGAAGTAATCCAATGCACTTCGAACGGGTGACTCCAGCAATTGTTGGAATCAAGCTGTGGGTGTTGAAAAACTCCCAACTGCAAAAATCGCAAAAATAAGATTGCGCTACGATGTCCTACAATCGACGTTCGT
>UEXT01000279.1_pt1 | contig 11386 bp, 11 predicted proteins | sample 4301081 | NCBI WGS metagenome assembly UEXT01 (sample SAMEA4773177, study PRJEB27434) | metagenome | biome: 2259; feature: agricultural soil; material: soil | place: USA | collected 2014-09 | depth 0.25 m
TCGATGAAGGTGTCGTTACCTGTTCCACGTCTGTCTTGATTCCCCACCAGAGGACTGTGGCATGATCAACGGTGGAAGCATGTGATCGACACGCATCCCCCAAGCGTAATTCCCTTCGACCAACCGCGCACACCAGCATTGGCTGCATCCCTTCCTCGAAAGACCGGCGAACGCGCGAGCGACTCCCAAGCGCACGACGTTGTTGGAGCGATCACCTCGGTTGACTTGGCCACAGGGAAACAGCGCCCCTTCCGGGTCCATTGTAGCCATCACCCAACCGGCTGCGCACGGGGGTGTCGTGTCCTCCGGAAAGCTGCGAAAATGCCGCAGGCTTGACCAGGCATTCCCCACCACGGCACCGCGTCGTTTGAGTTGTTCAATGCGTGCGAAGGCCACCCGAATGGATTGGACATCGAGTTGCCACGGCGATCCGTCTCGTGCAGTCTCTAGAAATAAACTGTTCAACGCTGGTTGAAAGACCACGGGGATCTGCAAGTCCGCTGCGATCTCCATGAGAGATTCGATTGCATCAGCATTGTGACGCCCAACGATGCAGGTAAACTCTACCGGGATCCCAACGCCTTGAGTAGCTTTCGCCCCATCGATGGCCCGATCAAAACTTCCGGTTCCCCGCATGGCGTCATGAGGCCCACGCGGGCCATCTAGACTGATCTTCACACGTGAGAGTTTCCGAACGACGTCGATCTTTTTAGGCACGAGTATTCCATTGGTGTGCATGCTGACGGTGATCCCCCGCTGCACGAGCCACTCGACAATCTCGTCGATATGTCGATGGACCAGGGGGTCCCCGCCATCGAGGTTGGTCTGTTGCATTCCAAGATCATGAAACTCTTCTAACGCTTTGAATATCTGATCGCGCGTCATCTCGGACGGCATTGGGGTATGCCGATCGCAATAGGCACAAGCCAGATTGCAAAGCCATGTCACTTCGTAGGTAAGCGAAAGCGGATAGGGACGAATTCCCAAACGCGCAATCATTCCCCGAATCATCATCGATGGATGCACGGTTATCTATCCGTTTTGAAATTCCCAGCTAGGTGAACACGCATGCCTTACTCTGGGACTCTATCTCGGCTGACACGTGTTACTTCAACGCAGGACGAATGTGGACAACGCTCCACCTATAGTAAACCTCCGCATGCTAAGTCAAGCATTTAGCATTGGCCTAAGGTAACCTGTTCGATTGGAAGACAAAGTGAAACAGAGCAAGATGCTGGAAGTTGCGCTTGCGGATGTCGGCGTTCTAAAGCCGGGTCGATACATTAGCTGTCCTGACGCCTTGGCAAGAGGTGTAACCGAAAGCCGCGCATGAGAAGCGGAAGGAGGAGACGCGGAGCAGACGACATGGATCTGCACCCGGTGGAAGCCCTGGACCACCCAGAAGAGAACCAGCGAGCGGATCGAAGTTATCCGCGTTTGGGTAGCCGGCTGAAATAGAAAAGAGAAATGGCTATCGTAGCTGCGACATTCAGGGATTCGACATCCCGACTAAGCGGGATTGTGAATCGAAGCGCGGCCGTCTTACTGGTCGTAATAGAGAGACCACGGCCTTCATTCCCGACTGCTAGCACCAGCTTTCGAGGTGCTTCGCCGATTTCGTCAATCGGAATTGTTCCGCAACTCGATACATCGGCGGCATAGACCTGGCAACCACGCTGAATCAAACCGGAGACGTCAGATGCCGAAAAAATCGGCAAGGACAGCAAGGCCCCGCTGGCAGCACGCACCACTTTCGGATTATAGACATCAGCCGATTCGGGGGTGAGCCAGAGTGCGTCTGCGTGAAGAGCCGCCGCCGTACGGGTGATGGCCCCGACGTTGGCGGGATCTTGGAGGCGTTCACCGAAAATCCCCAGGATGTTTGATTGGCTGAGAACTATTTCTTCATCCCATTTGGGCTGCTGGACCACAGCCAAAATTCCCTGAGGCGCCTCCACCTCAGAGAGCTTTCCGAACCGTTGCTCGGTGCAGGAGTACTGTTTCGCTGTAACACCGTGCCTACGATGGCGGATAGCCGGGCTCTCCCGTGCAAGGTACGGTGGCGTGATGACAAGAGTAAGAATTTGCTCTGGAAAGCGGGTAAGGAGATCGCCAACCGCCTTGGCGCCTTCCACAACGAAGGCGCCTTCCTTGGCCCGGACTTGTTTGTCCTGAAGGAGTGCTCGGAGACGTGCGCCTTGCGCACGCGTCAGAACTGGAAGCCGGGCATCATGTGAGGAATGCAACTTGGAAAGAGTATACTCTGGTCAACGGCGCTTTCGGCCCGAAGCTGCCTCAGCCGCTCGAATTCGTTGCGCGCGCGCCTTGGCCCGCTTCAGGGCGGTGAGCTTGCCTCTGGTGCGATCCTGTTCGTGCTGGAGCTGTTGGAACTGAGACCTCAAATAGGCTTTCTCCTGCTTGTGCAGCGACGCGCACTCCTCACGCGAAAGTAAGGTCCAATCACCACTGGATCTCGCACGCCTAATCCGTTCTTCCAATGACTCGCGTAGTTGCCTCGCGCGCATGGACAACAACGACTTCAATGCCTGCTGCCGGCGCTGAACTTCCTCTTCCTCAGCAAGTATCCCACGAATATCCGTACCGAGCATGGAGTGCCTCCTAAATGCTAGTATCCTTTCAGCACGGTCATTGTACCCGATTTCAATCCTCATCTTCTACAGAGACAAAATAAGTATAAGTACTTGATTTTACAGAATTGTCGTGAGCCGCGTGATTGGAGATGAGTTGCGGCAATAGGGATGATTCAGTATCATCGGTTCATGGCGATCGGGGCACTGATACATGCCTGGCGAGTATCGCGCGGCCAGTCACTTGAGGAAGTGGCGGCTGAAGCGCAACTTTCGCCGGGCGCGCTTGAGGAAATCGAAGCGGAGTGCGTCGACCCATCAGCATCGACGATCGAATCGCTAGCATCTGCCTTAAAGGTTCCGGTGGCCTGGCTCTTCACCCATCCGAACACCTTTGAAGTCTTATTCGAGAGACCGGAAGAGGAAAACGCGATAACCCCGGGCGGGCCGGATCCTATAACAGACCGGATACTTGCTGGTTCACGAATGGACCGCTCCCTCTATGTGCTGCTCACTGCCATCCTGCAGAGTGGCGAACCGAAACTGTTGAGAGCGGCAGAGGCGAGTCTGCGCAGCCTGGTGAAACAATCCAAGCAAGCAACAATGCCCTGGCAGAATCGTCCTTCTGGCCACTTCGAACCACCCACTGACTAACTGCTGACGTTCTGCTCAGTCGTTACAGTATTTGTATAATGAAACACTTTAGGTAGCGCGTCTCTGGCATCGCGGCCAGAATGGGATGGTCACTGGCTTGCCCACGCTGCTCCAGCAGACGGACCTGCCGTTTGGCATCCCGTGCTGCATGGCAGATGGCAATCCAAAGATCATGTTCACTGACATGATGAGAGCAGGAACTCGTGACCACGATTCCTCTTGGCTTTGTGAGCCGCATCCCCATCAAGTTAATGTCCTTGTAGCCAACCAAGGCCCGTAGGACTGCTTGTTTGCTTCGCGCAAACGCAGGGGGATCGAGCATGACCATGTCAAAGCGCCGTCCGCCCCGCTCTAATCTTCGCATCTCGTCGAACGCGTCAGTCACTCGATAGGTGCACCGGTCGTCAACCTTGTTTAAGACCGCGTGTTCGCGCGCCGACATGAGCGCGTCTCCGCTGACATCGAGCCCTTCAACAGATCGGGCCCCTCCCAATGCCGCATGGATGCCAAATGCCCCCGTGTAGCAGAACACTTCCAACACCTCGGCGCCGGCTGCGAGCTGCGCTGTGACAAGTCGATTTTCCCGTTGATCGCAGAACCACCCGGTTTTCTGACCACGTTCAATATCGACCAGAAAACGCGCCCGTCCCTCTTGCACTTCAACTCGTGTGGCCCCTGCCCCGCGGATGAATCCTTTCTCGAGCGGCAACCCCTCTAGCCTCCGACTCTTGGCATCATTCCGCAGGTAGATTCGCGCGACTCCCGTTTCCTGACACAGCAAGTCAGCCAGCAGTTCCTTCCTACGATCCATCCCATACGACAAGGTTTGCATAACCAGCACTTCATCGTATCGATCTACGATCAATCCGGGTAACAGATCTGCTTCCCCGTACAGGAGCCGATAGGCGTTTGTACCAGACACAATCCGTTCTCGTAAGCGAACCGCTTGTGCCACTCTGTCTCGCCAAAATGGTTCTGAGATGGGTTCCTTTTCGAAGGTGAGGAGGCGTACCCGAATCTTGGATCGTTGATTGTACAGACCCCGAGCAAGGAACCTCCCGTTCGGGGCTACGACATCGACCACATCACCCCCTGCCGGTTCTCCCTTGACCTCCTCGATATGGCTGGCGTACACCCAGGGATGTCTGGAATCCTGTTCCATTCTGGTGCGGGAAACTCGGATCGTTGCGGTGGGTCCTTCTTGTCGAATCATCACTGGTACTTATCCGATTGCACGAGCCGAACGTCAAGCCCCTCTGCGGCTGTCCGCCAGCTAAGGATTGACCGATGTGAGCGAGGGTTGAGGATACGACTCGACAGCGAACGATCGGTCCAGCCAGCCACCATACACAAATCTTTCTTTGCTATGCGAGTGTAGGACTTCGCCACTAGACTATACCCGGTTATTGTACAGAATAAGGTTGATGGAAGGGTTTTCATCTCGTTTTCTCTGGCACACCCTATGCCGTTCAGGTATTCTAGATTTGTATTTATCCACTGATTATACTGACCGTCTCTTGGTCTTCTTCGTTCACGACCGCTAGAGGACGATCGCTCGAGCCCTGACTGGGAGTTCCAGATGTCGGACTTTTATCAAAATGGTGTGGTGACGGTTCTCCATCGGCTCGGTAGCCCCAACGTCGATCAATTGGAGAGTGAGTTGGAAGGCTACGGACGCATGCATCCAATCGCCCTGGTGCTGCCGTCTCTCTATGCCGAGCTGGAACGTCCTGCCCTCAAAAACATTGTCGAGACGCTGAAGCGTGTTACCTATCTCCACGAAATCGTAATCTCCCTCGATCAAGCATCAGCGCTAGAATTTCGCCTGGCTAAGCAGTACTTCGCTGATCTTCCCCAACGGGTCAGGCTGATCTGGAACGACGGCACCCACATACAGACACTCCTTAACCTCCTCGTTTCACAGAACATTGATATCGGTTTGCCGGGGAAAGGACGCGGCTGTTGGCTGGCATTCGGTTATGTGCTCGCTCGCAACCACAGCCAGGTCATCGCACTCCACGATTGCGATATTACAAGCTATCAGCGTGAGTATCTGGCACGCCTCTGTTATCCGGTCGCAAACCCAAACCTCGGCTATGAATTTTGCAAAGGCTATTACAGCCGTGTGACCGACCGCTTACACGGTCGAGTCACACGCCTCTTCATCACCCCCCTCATTCGGAGCCTTCAACAGCTCGTAGGACCCCACGCGCTCCTGACCTTCCTTGACAGTTTTCGCTATCCCCTCGCCGGCGAAGTCGCCATGGTTCGCGACCTGGCCTGGATCAACCGCATCCCAGGCGATTGGGGATTGGAGATCGGCGTACTGGCCGAGGTGTATCGCAACTGTGCGTTACGGCGCATTTGCCAGGCCGACATTGCAGACGCCTACGAGCATAAACACCAATCTCTCTCACGTCAGAATCCAGAAGCCGGGTTGCTAAAAATGTGTGTCGACATTACGAAGTCGCTCTTTAGAAACTTAGCGAGCGAAGGCGTGGTGCTTTCGGACGGCATCCTGAAAACCTTGCGGGCGACCTATCTCCAAGCCGCTCAGGATGCGATCAGCCGATATGAGAACGATGCGGCAATCAACAGTCTCACGTTCGACCGTCATGAGGAACGGACAGCCGTCGAGGTCTTCTTAAAAGGCATGAAGCTGGCGACGGAGGGGTTTCTTGAAGATCCGCTCGGTGTTCCCATGATTTCCAACTGGAGTCGCGTCACTCATGCTGTTCCCGATTTCTTTGCTCGTCTCGTTGGAGCGGTTGAAGAGGATCACGCATGGGATCCCACGACCGAAACGGTGTCGCCAGGACGATGAGTACAGATCGGACCCCGCTCACTCCGGAAACAGAGGCGCAACTCCGGACTATCGGACCGACGGAAATTCTTGTCGGCATCCCGAGCTACAACAACGCCCATACCGTCGGGCATGTAGTACAGGCCGTAAGTGCGGGGTTAGCAAAGTACTTTCCCGACCGGCGCGCCGTGCTGGTTAATTCCGATGGTGGCTCATCGGACGAAACGCGCGCTATCGTGGCCAACACAGCTATCGACCCCAACCATTTATTCATTAGCGACCAGCAAAGCGTGTTGCATCGGATTATCACTCCCTATCACGGGATACCAGGGAAAGGGAGCGCGTTTCGCACCATCTTCGAAATTGCGCGACGGCTCAGTGCAAAAGCGTGCGCCGTGGTTGATGCAGACTTGCGGAGTATTTCGCCAGAATGGATTGAGTTGTTGTTGCGCCCGTTACTGGATGAAGGTTACGACTATGTTGCGCCCTACTATCTACGACACAAGTACGACGGCACGATCACAAACAGCCTTGCGTATCCTTTGACGAGGGCGCTCTACGGACAACGCATTCGTCAACCGATCGGCGGCGAGTTCGGATTTTCCGGCTCCCTCGCCACCCATTATCTCGACCAACACGTGTGGGAATCCGAGGTGGCCCGATTTGGTATCGATATCTGGATGACGACGGAAGCGATCGCCAGCGGAGCCCGTGTCTGCCAAAGCTTCCTCGGGGCCAAAATTCATAACCCGAAGGATCCAGCAGCCGACCTTTCTGCCATGCTGACACAGGTTGTGGGAGCGCTTTTCGCCTCAATGGAGCAGCATGAGACACTCTGGTCCCGCCACGAAGGTTCGCGCCCAGTCCCACTCTTCGGGTTTCGCTACGAGGTCGGAGTGGAACCGGTGCATGTCAATCTGGAGAGAATGGCCGCGTCCTTTCAGCAAGGTTTGACGGATCTCGAGCCTATTTGGCGACAGATTCTTGCTCCGGACACGCTTAACCAGTTACTCCTCTTGAAGAAAAGGTCCGGCAATGACTGCCGTATCTCCGATGACCTCTGGGTCAAGGCGGTCTATGATGCCGCTGCGGCCTATCACAAGCGAGTCATGCCTCGCGACCACCTCCTGAAAGCCCTGACACCATTATATCTGGGGCGGACCGCCTCATTTGTCCTAGCTACGCAGGGACTGACCTCGGCCGAGGCGGAGCAGACAATAGAAGTTCTGTGTCAAACCTTTGAGCATCTGAAACCGTACTTGATCAAGCGTTGGGCCGGTTTGGAACCATCGTCACCACCGGATGTCCTCGTCCACCGAGCCACGGCCGACGCGGGAGGGACATATGAGTGAATTCCTTAGCCAAGCGATTATCGGACCCCTACAAGTCATCAGCCAGCATGTCTTGTCGGTACTCCCAAATGTCCTGGCGATGGGTATGATCCTGCTTGGAGGCCTCGGTATTGCTTGGTTGTCCGGCAATGCCGCCGAGCGGTTACTGCGCGTAATCGGTATCGATCACCTCAGCGATCGGCTCGGCGTCAACGCCGCCTTGCTTCGCGGTGGCATCAAGACTGATCCCTCTCGAATCATCGGTCGTGCCCTCTATTGGACCGTGGTTCTACTCGCCACAATCGCAGCGTTAGGAGCCTTGAATCTTGCTCCCATCAATCAGTTCGCCCAGTCCCTGTTAGCCTACGTCCCCCATTTTGTGACAGCTACGGTGATTATCCTCGCGGGATATTTCCTTTCGAACTTCACTTCTCAAGCCGTCCTCATCGCCGCCGTCAATGCGGGACTGCCGCCGGCTCGTCTCATCGCAGCCACCGCTCGCTGGGGCATCCTGCTGCTCGCAGGAGCAATGGCGCTTGAGCAACTCGGTATTGCCCAGCACATCGTCGTGGTGGGATTCGGCATTACCTGGGGAGGGGTTGTGCTCGCCGCCGCCATCGCTTTCGGGCTTGGCGGGAAAGATCTAGCCAAGGAATTTCTTGAACGCCGCGTCGCAGGGCGACCGCGAGCAGAGGCCTCCGACGATTTGCGACATTGGTAACCGAGCCGGGATAGTTCCACGACTTGCGTAGAATACGATTCTGGCTGCCCATGGCTCACTTTGTCGTCTTTACGGATCTGGATGGCTGTTTGCTGGATAGCATCACCTATACATACGAACCGGCCGCGCCGGCGTTGGAAGCCCTGCGTGCACAAGGCATTCCCCTGGTCCTGGTCTCCAGCAAAACTCGGGCGGAGATTGAGCCGCTGCGGAAGCAGTTGGATCATCATGACCCGTTTATAGTGGAAAATGGTGGCGCCGTCTTTGTACCTCGCGGTCTTTTTGACTTCCCGCTCGAACGGGCACGAGCAAGAACCTCCTACGACGTGATTGAATTGGGCCTTCCCTACGGCATCTTGCGGGATGTGCTCAAACAAATCGAAAAGACCGTCGCCACCCCATTACGGGGATTCGGCGATTTGTCCATTGATGAGATCATGCAGGTCACGGGCCTCTCTCGACAGGATGCGTTCCTCGCCAAACAGCGGGAGTACGATGAACCCTATATCCTGGAAGGCCCACCTGCGCTCATTGAAGAGGTCTGTCGCCAGATTGTCGTGCGAGGCCTACGTTGGACCAAAGGGGGACGGTTGTTCCATCTGACTGGTGACAATAACAAGGGCCAGGCGGCAACGCTCCTGCTCCGCTGTTATCAGCGCCAACACCGGTTACATGGCCAGGGCGAGCGTATCGAAACAGTCGGGATTGGAGACAGTATCAACGATGCACCGCTACTCGCAGTTGTTGATCACCCGATTCTTGTTCAGAAACCAGACGGCTCTTACGATCCCGATATCCACATACCAGGCATGACTCGAGCACGCGGCATCGGGCCTATCGGCTGGAATCACGCCGTGCAGGAACTGCTGGCCTGCCGCTAGCAATCCCTGAAGGCTGGGCCATCGAGTCTCTTCACCATATCACAGAGTACCTTCTCTACTGCATTGCTATTCGCCAGTCGGAGGCAGGTCTTGGGAGCATCGGGAATCGATCCAACCTGAATCGCGAGGCCAGACCGGGCGATCCGCCTGAGGGCCGGTAAGTCCGTAATGTCATCACCGAAGTACACAGGGACTCGAGAACGGGCCCATGGTTTTTGGAGCAGCTGCATCACGGCAGTTCCCTTGTCCCAATCGATAGGCGGAAGAGCCTCCATGATGCGTTTCCCGCGCAACAGACGGATCTGTTTTTCACGAACCCACACTTGTAACGCGTCCAGCGCTTGGCGCCGCAGGCGCCGACGATTTCCCGTCGCGACTTGTCTATCATGCAGCGCGACGGCAATCCCTTTATCTTCGACCCAGGCTCCACGGACTTTTTCTGCCACGGCTTCCAGGGCCTTTTTCCATTTCCGAACCATTCGACGCGGAGGACGTGGGGCGAGCCATGATGGACGCTTACCAGGGGTCGCGTAAGAGAAGCCGTGTAGACCCACATAATGGATGTGCTTGAGACCCATGACGCGGCGGAGATCATTGACCGGCCGGCCGCTTACCACGGCGATCGGTAATCGGCGCCCCAACTTGTCTAGTGCTTCAGTCATTACCTCGCTGATCCTGACGTCCTCCGGTCGTGCGCCAATCGGGACAATCGTTCCATCAAAATCAAGAAACAGCACCAAGCGGGACAAACCGATCGCCGCAAGCCGCGCCCGTACTGATGCTGTGCCAGCCGACGACTTGTCGTCAGCGGGACGTTCCCATGAATACTTCATTGAGACACCGATCCGCCCACGCATGGACGTCATGCGCGGCGAGATAGGACCGCATTCGGAGCATTCTTCGCCGGCATTCATCCTTCGGCATCTCTAGAGCATCTTTGATCGCCTCTGCCACCCCCTCGGTTTCGTAAGGGTTGATCACGACCGCGCCGGGCAATTCTTCGGCTGCCCCAGCCATTTGACTCACCAGTAGTACACCGGTCTCGTTAACTTGGGCTGCCACGTATTCCTTGGCCACGAGGTTCATCCCGTCATTCACAGAACTGACTATAGCCAGGTCTGCCATGCGATACAGGGCCACGAGTTCGTCAAACCCAATTCGTCCTTCATGCAGCTCAATGGGAACCCAGTTATTCTTCCCGTCTATGCCGGGGATGGACTCGGCGGCATGGTGTTGATTGATCTCTGCCACTGTTTCGCGAAACAGATCGCGATAACGTTGGTAGGTGTCCAATTCGCTGCGTGTGGGGACGGCAATTTGGAGGAAGGTAAATTTTTCGAGGTAGTCGGGAAACTGTGAAAAGAACATATCGAGCGCCCACAATCGCTTCAACAAGCCCTTGGTGTAATCCAACCGGTCAACTCCTAGGCCGAGCCGCACTCCCGTCTTGAGACCAAACCGTTCTCGCAGGGCCGCCTCGGTCTGATCCACGACTGGACTCCGCGCATGCTCAGTGAACCTCCGAAAGTCCACACTGATGGGTTGGGCGGCCACCTTCGTATCGTGCCCGTTATAGAGCACGTGGTCCCGTGAGGAGGGAATGATGGCACCGAGGAAATCATGTGTACATTGGAGGAATGCTTCGACATGACTCGGTGTTTGGAACACGAGCAGGTCGGCAGCCAATAGCCCAAGCAGGATCTCCCGACGTTCAGGGAGAATCCGCCAGACATCCGGACCGGGCCACGGGATATGCCAAAAGACCGACACCGGCACGGTTGGCCTGGCTGCCTTCACCAGTACGGGAAGAAGCGCCAGATGAAAATCATGAATCCAGATCGGCCCTGGCTCTCGATCCAGTTCATCCAGCACAGCCTCGCTGAAATGAAGATTCACCGATCGATAGGCAGGCCAAAACGCTTTCAGGTACGTGATCCGGTCCAACGTGATATGACACAGCGGCCACAGCACCTGATTGGCATATCCGCGGTACCCATCCTTGATTTCATCTGGATTCAGCCAGACACGCCGCAACCGATAGGCGGGCGAGTCTGGCGGAACTTCGAGGGACATGTCCGGTCCGACAGCATCTCGATCAGCTTCTCCACCACTTCCCCAGGCGACCCAGGTCCCTCCGCTTCGACGAAGCACAGGGTCCAGAGCCGACGTCAATCCTCCGTCAGTCCTTGTACATACAAGTTCGTCGTTGTCCCAGTGGTGCTCGTAAGGCTCTCGGTTCGAGACCGCAATGAATCGATGCGCATCCATTTACATAACCTCCTGTTCGTTCATTTACACAACCAAGTCCGCTTCGATGACGTGCAGACGAATGAATTCGAAGGGTTCGGAAACTCTGGCCGAGACGGGCATTCTGGCATGATCGAGATGATCGCCGATGATACCGACCA
>UEXT01000456.1_pt1 | contig 11365 bp, 8 predicted proteins | sample 4301081 | NCBI WGS metagenome assembly UEXT01 (sample SAMEA4773177, study PRJEB27434) | metagenome | biome: 2259; feature: agricultural soil; material: soil | place: USA | collected 2014-09 | depth 0.25 m
CGCCGATGGCGAGCAGTTGCTCTTTGTTCAGATGAAGCTGGCGTTTGTCGTACACAGCCCATTCGAATTCGCGGGTCATACCGAGCGCGTCCACCGGACAGGCTTCGACGCACATGCCGCAGAAGAGACAGCGGGTCATGTCCATGTAGTATTCTTTGGCGTACCGCTTCGTCGGCTCACCGGGCACTTCAGCGCTGACCACACGTATGACACGCGAGGGGCAGGCGGCTTCGCACAAGTCGCATCCCACACACTTCTCGGTACCATCGTCATAGCGAAGGAGCGCTAGCATGCCCCGATAGTTGTCCGGCAAGTTGCGTTTCTCGTGCGGGTACTGGATCGTGATGGGTTTGTAATTGAGGAGATGCCCAAGCGTGGCTTTCATACCGACGAGAATTTCATAGAATGTGATGGTCTTGAACCAGGCGCGTAGCCCCATTCGTCGTGCAGGGGCCCTGTGTGTGATGGTCGTGTTCACGCACCCCTCGACTTACTGACGGAAGAAATAAGCAGCGATCGAAGTCACGATGATGTTGCCAAGCGCGATCGGCAACATGACTTTCCATCCGAACCGCATTAACTGGTCGTAGCGCAATCGCGGTAAAGTCGCCCGGAACCAAAAGAACAAGAACAGGAAGAAATAAACTTTCACGGTAAACCAAGCGACATTCTCGATCCATGCGATGCTGCTGATCCCCAGATGGCCCAGGATCGTTCCGGGATAGGGAGCATTCCAGCCTCCGAGGAAAAGTGCAGCGGCGACGCAAGAGACGAGTACCATATTGGCGTATTCCGCGATGAAGAAGAACGCGAAGCGCATGCCGCTGTATTCCGTGAAGAAGCCGGCGACGAGTTCGCTCTCCGCCTCGGGTAGATCGAACGGCACACGGTTGGTTTCGGCGACAGACGAAATGACGTAGACTACGAATGCCAGAATCTGGGGCATCGGAAGGGCGAAGAGGTACCAGTGCCAAAATCCACCCGCCTGCCCTTCCGTGATCTTGACCAGGCTCAGCGAACCAGCCAAGATCAACACGCCGACGATCGCCAAACCGACGTTCAATTCGTAGCTGATCACCTGAGCGGCCGCCCGCAACCCCCCCAAGAGCGAGTACTTGCTGTTGGAAGCCCACCCACCCAGGATGATGCCGTAGGCACCGATTGAGGTGAACGCCAGAATATACAAAATGCCGATGTTGATGTCGCTAATGACGAAGGGTTGGACCTTGATGCCGCCGATTTCCATGGTCACATTCGGACCGAATGGAATCACGGCGAACCCAATCAGCGCTGGAACCAAGGCCAGAATCGGCGCCAGGCTGAACATGAACTTGTTTGCGCCGGCAGGAATGATGTCTTCTTTGAAGAAGAGCTTGAGGCCGTCCGCGATCGGTTGGAGAATGCCGTAGGGGCCGACTTCCATGGGGCCCATGCGATCCTGCATCCAGCCGAGGACTTTGCGCTCGGCGAGCGTCAGAATCATCACGGTCAACATGACAATGCCCATCACTGCGGCGATTTGGGCCAGTGAGATGGCGAGACGCAAGCTGAGTTCCGTCACGTGGATACTCCCGGATAACAGATGAACGAGTTCACAATCCTCTCTCCCCTAGGCGACTTTCATCAGCGACACGGACGCGAGCCGGAACGAGGGCACCTTCGTCTCCGGATCGACCGTGCACTCAAAGAGCCGGGTCATGTCCTGCGCAAAATGATCGGGAAACCACGCCAGCCCTTCCGGGACTCGGTCCAAAATTTTCACGCGCGTCGTAACATCGCCCAGCCCATTCGATAAGCGCAGCCGGTCACCATCCGCTAAGGCAAAGCGAGCAGCATCGGCGGGGTTCATACGCAATTCGCCGCTGCCTTCGACTTGGAGCAGGCCTTTCGATCGAGTGGAGAATTTCCCCGCATGGAACAAACTTTGGGTCAATCCCACCAGCACGGTTCCCTCGGGCCTCCTGACTCCGGGTGTAAGCGTATAACGGGCCGAGAAGTTTTGACGATAGCCTTCCGCCAGATATTGTTCGAGGCTGGCCCGATCGACCTTGGGAGGGATCGGGGCCGGTCCCAGTTGGCCGTAGCCAGGGACGACGCTGCGGATTTCTTTGAGTAATTCTTTGGCATCGCCGTACTCTAGTGGCACGCCCATCAGCACGGACAGAGCCGATACGATTTCCCAATCGGGACGGCTCTCGCCGATGCAGTCGATCGCGGGACGAACCGCTTGCGCATGCCCTTCAGTGTTCGTAAAGGTGCCGGCTTTTTCCAGATAGGACGCAGCCGGAAAAACCACGTGCGCAAGCCGAGCAGTCTCTGTAAGAAATAGTTCTTGGCAGACGAGGAGATCAAGCTTCGCAAGCGAGGTTGCAACAGCGGTATGAGGGGGCAGCGTCCCGACCGGGTTTTCACCCACGACGAAGAGAGCCTTGAGTGCGCCGGTCCGCGCACCCTCGACCATCTCGGTCAGAGTCGCACCTGGTGCGGAGGGGAGTTCTTCCCGCCACACTTCGGCGATCCGCTCCCGAGCGGCGGGATCTGCTACAGGCAGAGCGCCGGGTAGCAGTTCAGTGACAGCGCCCATCTCGACCGCCCCTTGATCGTTGTTCTCTTTGGCAAGCGGGGCGAAGCCGCAACCTGGCGCCGTCAACTTTCCTGTGAGGACCAGACAGTCCATGAGGTTCAGGCAGATGCCAAAACCGCCGGGGCCCTGAAGGATTCCTTGACCGGCCAGGATCACCGCGCGTCGACCGGTAGAGAACGTGGTGGCCATGGAGACGAAACCGTCCTGAGAAATCCCTGTCGTGGCTGTCAGAGCTGGCCACGTAATCTGCTGAAGGGCTTGAGCGATCGTGCTGATATATCCAGGTGCCTCTCGACTCAACGTGGGATCAATGAGATTGCCTTCGACCACTGCTTTGAGAAGTCCCAGTACCGCGTTCCCGAGCTGGGTCGGTCCAACACAGAGGTGCTGATGGGCCAGCGTGGCGATGTTACTAATGGTGCCGACGATGGGCTGCAGCGGATCGATCGTCAGCAGCGTCGCGTGCCCTTTCTTCACGGCCTCTTTGACTCTGAGTCCGGTGACGGGATTGGTCTCTGTGATGTTAGTGCCGACCAACAGTAGCACGTCCGCCTCAACGAGGTCTTCAAAGGTTACCGTCCACCGATGCGTGCCTTGCACGCGGCGCAAGGCTTGGATTCCGTTGAGGTGTCCGTAGCGCGCGCTACTGTCGAGGTTGTTGGTGCCGATTGTCAGCCGCATAAATTTTTGGAACAGATACAGTTCTTCGTTGGTACACCGTCCCGTGATTAATCCCCCGAATGCCTGTGAGCCATGGGCCAACTTGAGTTTGGTGGCGCGCTCTGCGACATACTCGAGCGCCTCCTCCCAAGTGGCTTCAACCAGGACATCGTTCCGTCGGATCAGGGGATGGGTCAGCCGATCCGGGTGCGTGCTGGCGTGATATCCGAAGAAACCCCTTGCGCACAGGTCCCCGTTGTTCCGTCCGGCCCCGTAAGATGAGTTGACTTCGATCAACTCGTTGTCCTTCGTTTGGACAGTGATCTGACAGCCGTCCCCGCAGAAGGCACAGACCGTATCGGCCCGCTTGAGCATCCAAGGCCGGTATTCGTACATGGACAGTCGACTCGTGATGGCGCCGACCGGGCAAATCTGGACGCATCCGCCGCAGAACTCACAATCGAGCGCGTGTGGGCCGAAATGCTTGATCTCCGTCATCGTGCCGCGGCCGGCCGGCGCCAAGGCTTTCACGTCCATCACTTCGTCGCAGTAGCGGACGCATCGGAGACATTGCACGCAGCGATTCATCTGGGTTTCGATGAGGGGGCTGAAGTATTCTTTTGGGAAGATCCGTTTGGTTTCGATGAACCGGCTGGCGGTGGCCGTGTACTCATGGGAAAAGTCCTGGAGGTCGCAGCGGCCTCCTTGGTCGCACACCGGACAATCCAGCGGGTGATTGGCCAAAATAAATTCGAGAACCGACTTGTGCGCATCGTTCACGACGGTGGTGGCCGTCCGCACGGTCATGCCTTCCGCGACCGGCGTGCTGCACGAGGTCTGGAGCTTCGGCATCTTTTCGATTTCCACGAGACACATCCGGCAGTTGGCGTCCGGCTTCAGCTTGGGGTGGTAGCAGAAGTGCGGGATCATAACACCGACGCGGCGGGCGGCCTCGATCACCAGCGTGCCTTTCGGCACCGTGACTGGCAGACCGTCAATCGTCACGCGAACGGTTTCTGTTGTCGTCTCAGCCATGGTTAGTGTCGCGCCGCAAGCCGTTCTGGATGCAGAAGATTCGCAGCCTCAGCTTCGTGAATGAGTGATGTATACTCAGATCGCCAATGATCTAACGTGCTCATGATTGGCGCAACTTCGGCATCGCCGAAGGCGCAGACCGTGCGTCCCGCGATGTTCTTGCACAGATCGGTCAGTGTTTCAAGGTCTTGACTCCGGCCCTGTTTAGCGACAATCCGTCGCATTGTCTGTACCAGCCACGAACTACCTTCGCGGCAAGGGCTGCACTTGCCGCAGGACTCGTGGTAGAAAAACTCCATAAGGCTGAGGGCCGCCCACACCATGCTGGTGCCTTCCTCCAGAACGGTCACGCCGCCAGATCCGAGCATCGAGCCTGCCGCAGCGACGGATTCGAAGTCCATCTTCACGTCCAGATGATCCGGCGTGAGGAATGGTGCTGAGGCGCCTCCCGGAATGAACGCCTTCAAGGGCTTGTTCGTCCTCATGCCACCGGCGTGCTCATAGATTAATTCTCGAAACGTAACGCCCATCGGGACCTCGTAATTTCCCGGCTGCTTCACATGGCCGCTCACGCAGAAGATTCTCGTCCCCGTGCTCTTCGGTGGCGAGCCAATGGAGGCAAACCATTCGGGCCCGCGATTGATGATGTGCGGGAGATTTGCCAAGGTCTCGACGTTATTGACGACTGTGGGTTTGTTGTAGAGTCCGTGGGTCGCCGGGAATGGCGGTTTCACGCGTGGTAGCCCGCGCTTTCCTTCAAGCGACTCCAAGAGGGCGGTCTCTTCTCCGCATATATACGCCCCGGCTCCCCGATGCACCCAGATGTCGACGGTCGTCCCGCTACCGAGGATGTTTTTGCCAATGTACCCGGCCCTCCGTGCCTCAGCGATCGCTCGCTCGAGAATGGCGGCGCCCAACACGAACTCACCCCTAATATAGATGTAGGCAACCTCCGCTCCGATGGCGTAGCAGGCCAGGAGCATCCCTTCGAGCATCTGGTGCGGGTCACGCTCCATAAGCTGGCGATCCTTGAACGTGCCCGGTTCGCTCTCATCCGCGTTACAGCAGAGGTAGCGCGGGTCCTGGTAATCCTTGGGGAGGAAGCCCCATTTTACGCCGGTGGGAAAGCCGGCGCCGCCACGGCCGCGCAGGCCGGACTTCATCACCAGTTGCGTGACGTCCTTTGGGGCTATCTTGCCGAACACCTTTCGAATAGCCTGATAGCCCCCAACCTGCTCGTAGTCTGCGAGCGATCCGCTATAGCCGGGCTGTAGCATGTTCTTGAGAAGGATTGGTTCGTGCGTCGACATCTTTTTTCTCGTTAGGCGTCAGGCGTGAGGGGTTAGGCGAAGCCCCGAAGCTTGGTCGTCTCCCCTGACGCCTTACGTTTCACGCCTCACGGCATTCACCGGTTCGGGCCACATGAAGGGGCCGGTCTTAAGGGAGCATGTCCCCGTCGTCCGAAGATCGGCTAGGATCCGGTCTACCTTCTCTTCGGTAAGTCGCTCGTAGTAGTCGTCATTGATCTGCATCATCGGTGCAGTGCCGCAGGCCGCCAAGCATTCCACTGTGCTGAGGGTAAACAATCCGTCAGGAGTTGTTTCCCTGGGACCGATGCCTAATTTCGTCTTTATCCAGCCAATGAGCGTGTCTGATCCGACCAACGCACACATCAGCGATTTACAAACTTGAATGTGAAATTTCCCCACCCTTTTGAGATTCAACATCGTGTAAAAGGTGACAGTCTCATAGACTTGCGGTGGTGTCAGCTGGAGCAGGGCTGCGATCTCTCGCATCGCGGCCTCAGTGATGAAGCCCTGTTCCCTTTGCGCCACATAGAGGAGCGGGATCAAAGCCGACCGTTTTACCGGATAGCGACTCACAATCTCATCGATTTCTTTCTGGTACTTCTCTCTCAACACCGGTTCTTTTCCCTTCTTTCCGTCCACTCACAATCACTGAGGCAGCGGTCGATGCTGCCCTCAACTGCGCGCATCGACCGAGCACCGTTTCACCGTGCGGGGTCTGCGAGCACAGAGGGCAGCGCGACCACGCGCCTCATCGATCGCATTCCCCCATCACGATATCGTACGTCCCGAAGATCGTGATGATGTCCGAGATCAAATAGCCCCGCGCCATATGGTCGAACGCACCCATGTGGACGAACGACGGCGAGCGAATCTTGAGCCGGTAGGGACGGGCACTCCCGTCGCTCACAATAAAAAAGCCCAATTCGCCTTTCGGCGCTTCCGTACCGCAATAGGTCTCACCCTTCGGTGGCTTGAAGCCCTGTGTAAAAATAATGAAGTGATGAATTAGGCTCTCCATGTCCCGCATGACGTGCGGCTTCGGCGGCGGAATGTATTGGGGGACGTCGGCCATGATCGGGCCAGGTGGCATCTGATCAACACATTGCTTGATGATCCGGGCGCTCTGGCGCATCTCTTCCATGCGGATCCAGTACCGGTCATACGTATCGCCGTTCTTGCCGATGGGCACTTCCCATTCGACCTTGTCGTATGCGCCGTAGGGCTCGAACTTGCGGACATCATAGGCCACGCCCGATCCCCGCAGGACCGGTCCGGTACAGCCGAAGCTAATCGCGTCCTCGGCGGAAATCACTGCGACCTTCTTCGTGCGACCGAGCCAAATACGATTAGATGCAATGAGGGAATCGTATTCGTGAACTTTCTCCGGGAATGTGTCGAGGAAGGCCTTGAGCCGCCGCACAAGTTCGGGCGTGAAATCGCTGTCGACTCCACCGATGCGGTAGTAGTTCAGGGTCAAGCGGGCGCCGCAAAGTTTCTCGAACATGTCGAGCAGGGTCTCGCGCTCGCGGAACGTCCAGAAAAAGACCGTCATCGCGCCGATATCCAACGCCTGGGTCCCGAGCCAGAACAGGTGGCCGAGGATGCGCTGCATTTCGGCGACCATGGTTCGGATGTATTCGGCCCGTTCCGGGACGGTAATATTCAAGAGTTTTTCCACGGCCCGCACGTAGGCGTAGTTGTTGGCCATCGCACAGATGTAATCGAGCCGATCCGTGTGTGGAATGACCTGCATATACGCCAAGCCCTCGGAAAGTTTTTCCACGCCGCGGTGGAGGTAGCCCAAGTCGGGTGTCGCTTTCACGATTCGTTCCCCGTCCAACTCGAGTACCACGCGGAGGACTCCGTGCGTGCTCGGGTGTTGTGGCCCCATGTTCAGCAAGAGTTCCTCACGGCGGCGAGATCCGGTGGATCCGTTTTGAGCCAGGAACGGTTTCTTCTGCTCCTCGGGAATCTCACCGGTGGCCATTTCGACCGGCGGTTCGTCCAGTCGTGGAATGAAGTCGAACTGACTGCGCCATCCGCGGCCCTCCGCCGGAAAGTCTTTTCGGAGCGGAAAGCCCTCTGCATAGTCTTCGGGCATGAGAATGCGACGGAGGTCCGGATGGCCGGTGAAGGTAATGCCCATCATGTCGTAGACTTCGCGCTCGAGAAACTCGGCCCCTTTCCAGATGCCCGTGACGGATGCGATCGAGGGCCGGTCTTCGGGCACCCGTGCTTTCACGCGAAGACGTTGACGAAGTGGCAAAGAATGGAGGTGGTACACCATCTCGAACCGTTCCTGATCTTCCGGATAGTCCACCGAGCAGATGTCGGTCAGATGGTTGAATGACGCTTCCGGGGCATCACGGAGATATCGGGCGAGGTCCAGCAGGCGCGAGGCCTGAATCGAAACAGAGACTTCGCCGCGTGCGGTATCCACCTCGAGGGCGCGCACCGCGTCCGGGAACTTCTTGAGGAGGGATTCAGCCAGAGTCTGGTTCATTACTTCACAAACACTTTTTCGCGTTGGATCTTCTCTTGCAGCTTCAACAATCCATCCAGGAGCGCTTCCGGTCGTGGCGGGCAGCCCGGGACATAGACGTCCACTGGAACAATCTGATCCACACCCTGTACGACGGCATAGCTATTGTAGTGATTTCCGGAGGTGGCGCAGGAGCCCATAGAGATCACATAGCGTGGCTCCGGCATTTGATCGTAGATGCGGCGAATCACCGGCGCCATCTTGCGTGTGACGGTGCCTGCGACGATCATGAGGTCTGATTGTCGAGGTGACGCGCGGAACACGCCGGCGCCGAACCGATCGATGTCGTACCGCGACGAGACGCTTGCGATCATCTCGATCGCGCAGCAGGCTAAGCCGAACGACATTGGCCATAAGGCCGACTTCCTGGCCCAATTCACGACCGCGTCCAGGTTCGTTGTCAGAATATTCGCCTCAAGCTGTCGCTCTAAAAAACTCATCTGTTCTTATCTTCCTATCTGTTCACACGCATCGATTGGGACGGGTGACCTGGGCGGCTCCCATTGCGCGCATCGAGCGGGCACATTCTGATCGTGCGCGCTCTGCGAGCACAGGAGACGACCAGGTTTCCCGTCCACCTTAGTCCCATTCGAGCGCCCCTTTTTTCCAGGCGTACCAGAACCCCACGACCAGAATAGCGATAAACACCGCCATCTCGATTAACCCTACTAGCCCCAGCTTGTTGAATGCCACAGCCCAGGGAAATAGGAACACAATTTCGATATCGAAGATGACAAACAGCATCGCGATGATGTAGTAACGCATTGGGAACTGGACGCGCGCATCCTGGAACAGGGGACTGCCACTCTCGTAGGGAGTGAGTTTGGCTCGATAGGGACGGCTGGGACGCACTACCCACCCGAGCAGCAACGACAACGCGCCAAAGGTGAACGCGATGCCGATGAACACCAGAATCGGAAGATAGTTGACTGGGACTGCTTCGTTTCCCATTTCGCTATGCTCCTCGGCTCCCTACTGTCTCGTGGCCCTCGTCTTGTAGCTGTTCCAACGTGAGCGCCGTGCCGAAAAATGGAGTGAACGTCAGACCGTCGAGCACGGGTGCTTCAATTCCCTTGTGCTGTACGAGGATCTTGAAAGTGCGGCCCATGCCGTCCGGCTTCAAGAGATGGATCGCCGCGCGGAACTCCGGACTTTCCGGTTCCAACTGTGCGATCATGTCTTCGATGCCGAGTCCCATCAGAAAGCTCATTTGATTCGTGAAGCCGGTGACAGAGAGATCTGCCTCCTGTCCGCCTGTCGCGAGGCTCGAAAAATCCACATGGGAAGTCATGTCCTGCAGGCCGATACGCTCAAACGGATCCTCCGAAGCCATTTGGTGGTAGTAACAGAGGAATGTCCCGTGTGGACGATCCGGGCCGTAGAGGTCTTGGGCGGTGTGGCCGTAGTCGATCGTCAAGACAACGCCGCGATCCAGCGTCTGTGCCACCTGCCGTATCCAGCCCTGTGCCGATAAATTAATTTCAGTCCGGTACCCTTCTGGCAGGGTCAGCTTCAACCGATCAAGATAGGCTGCTAGTTGCGGGGTCGACAGTGGTCTCATGGTCTCCACAAATTTCCCATCGTCGTATCCGACAAAAAGTTCGTGCACCTGTCCTCCGACCATCTGGATGCGATGGACGGGAAAGGCATCGACGAGTTCATTGCTGAAGAACAGACCGGTAATACTCCTTGGAGCGAGACTGTCGAGATTTTCGACCCAAGCCACCAATCCCGGTAGGCTCAGCCAGGGAGCAAGGTTTTGCCGTTGCGATTCCCGCATAGCGGGACTCCGCTCGACCAGTACGTAGCGCAGCCGTTCACGCAGAGAATCCTGTTGAACGAGCATAGATTGCAGAAAGTCGCGCGCCAGCAAGCCCTTGCCTGCGCCCATTTCCACGACAGCAAATGGGGTCGGATGGCCGAGCAGTGCGTCGATTTGTCGCGCCTGCTTCGCGATGGCTTGACCAAGGGTTGAGTGAACGTCGGAACTCGTATAGAAATCGCCGGACCAGCCGATACGTTCCGTGCCTTCCTCGGGCGGTCGCATGTAGTAGCCGAACTGCGGATGATAGAGGGCGAGATCCATGAAGCGGACGAACGGGATCGGGCCGGATCGGGTGATCTCAGAAGCAATGGCGGCGACGAGTTCAGGGTGGCCGGTTGTCACAGACAACTCCCTTCGTCCGCTGACTATACTCGCGCAGAGACACCAATAACCACTGGGTGCACTTCACCCTTCTATACTGGGAGCCAAAAGAGCGGTAGATTAGCCTCGGGGTCGCTGCTAAGTCAAGGCAGAACAAGGCGGAATCGCTGCGGTCTGTTCGCTCCGGGCCGTCAATTCGACCGTTCTACATCTCACACACTGCTTGACGCCGAAACTCGTTCCGTCTGACGCTCGCGTGACGGAACTTCAGACATCGGCGTCACTCCTAGTTGTTCCCATAGAAAGCTGGAGTCAAAAACTGTGGAGGCGCTTCCTTGGTACCGCCTCGATTTTAGTGGGGGATGCGCGTATCCTTCCGACTGTTCAAAAACATAAGTATTTGGGAGTATTCGATCCAGGTCTAGGGATCATGAATTTAAGTGGTGCAGTAAGGTGAGAAGCCTCATACTAGCCGTTCTCTTAACGGGGTTTTCGCTACAAGTGGTGGCGTGCATGGGCCTTCAAACCAGTCCTGCGACTGGCAGTGATGACGCAACCGTCCACTTTAACCGAGCAGTTGAGCTTCACAAGAAAGGCGATCTGGCCGGGGCCCTCACCGAGTATCGCACCGCCCTGCGCCTGAACCCCAACGATGCGGAGGCCCACATTCAACTGGGGAGCGCGCTCAACGTCACGGGCGATCCGGATGGGGCCATTACCGAGTATCGCACCGCCCTGCGCCTGAACCCCAACCATGTGGAGGCCCATCACAACCTGGGGCTCGCGCTCCATGACAAGGGCGATCTGGCCGGGGCCCTCACCGAGTATCGCACCGTCCTGCGCCTGAACCCCAACGAGGTGAAGGCCCACTACAACCTGGGGCTCGCGCTCAACGCCGCCGGCCATCTGTACGAGGCCCTCACCGAGTATCGCACCGCCATGCGCCTGAACCCCAACGAGGTGGAGGCCCGCTACAACCTGGGGAACGCGCTCAAAGCTCTAGGTCGGAAGGCTGATGCAAGAGAGGAATTTACGAAAGCTTTAGGGTTGCTCCCTGATACTCCCGCCAATCAATATAAGATCAAGCA
>UEXT01000379.1_pt1 | contig 11348 bp, 11 predicted proteins | sample 4301081 | NCBI WGS metagenome assembly UEXT01 (sample SAMEA4773177, study PRJEB27434) | metagenome | biome: 2259; feature: agricultural soil; material: soil | place: USA | collected 2014-09 | depth 0.25 m
TCCTGTCCACGATGCAGCGCATTATAGTGAAGGCCTTCCGAAAGCGCAACGAAACCGCAAGCACGACCGTCAAGAGGCCACCCATCTGCCCTGAAGGCGACACTCGCTCCGTACAATTATGCGACGACTACGACACAATTTCTGTACACGATCTTGAGTTTCAGGCTGAGACAAATATTGGCCAGTCTCTTCGCGCCGCCACAGCAACCCGAAACATTGCTCCTAGTGAAGAGATTCTTATCCCAATAACGAGTGGCATTGCGCCACATGCGGCGGGAAAATCCGCAAAAATTCATAATTCATTGGCACAAAAGGTGCACCGGATTTACAGTTCCCTAGACACCCCACACAATACTTAGCTAGAGATTCCGATCGATTTGACCATGACACTGCTGTTGGATCGTGCCTCTCAACAAGCCGCCCTCGACCTCAAACGGATCCTGGTCATTGACGATGAAGAACCAATTCGGCGGTTGTTAGGCTATTTGCTCCAGACCCACGGCTATGAAACGGTCCTTGCCTCAGATGCGCGCGAAGCACGCCAACGATTGGAAGAGCAGCCCTTCGCACTCATTTTGTGCGACGTGAACATGCCCGGTGAATCGGGTATGGATCTCGTTCGCACGATCACCAAGGATCACCCGCATACGGCCACTATTATGGTCACCGGTCTTGATAGTTCGGTTTTGGCAAACGCCGCCCTCGAGATGGGGGCCTTTGGCTATATCATCAAGCCGTTTGAATCCAATGAAGTTCTGATTGATGTCGCCAATGCGCTTCGCCGTCGACGCCTTGAAATGGAAAACCGCCTGCACCGCGAAAACTTGGAGGATGTCGTGCGCACCAGAACAATGGCGTTGCAGCAAGCCTTGGAATGGCTTGAACGAAGCGAAAAGGAGCTTCGCCTCTCTCGTGAAGAAACCATTCAGCGATTGGCCATCGCGGCTGAATATCGTGATAGTGCGACGGCTCAGCATATTCAGCGGATGAGCCATTACTGCGAAATGCTCGCCAGACGCTATGGCCTCTCAAACGAACGATGCGATCTGATCCGGACGGCCAGCCCGATGCACGACATCGGGAAAATCGGCACTCCGGATCATGTGCTCCTCAAGCCTGGCAAGTTTACCCAGGAGGAGTTCAATGTGATCGCGCAGCATGCAGAAATCGGTTATCGCATCCTCGGTGGCTCTGATGCCGAGATTCTGAAGGTCGCGGCCACGATCGCCTGGACCCACCATGAACGGTGGGATGGCAGCGGCTATCCGCGCAAGCTCAAAGGCGAGGCGATCCCTATCGAAGGGCGCATCGCGGCGATCGCCGATGCCTTTGATGCTCTCACCACCCAACGCGTCTACAAACCCGCGTTCGAGCTGAGCCATGCCGTCGACCTTATGAGCAAACACCGCGGTGAGCACTTCGACCCCGAACTCCTCGATGTCTTCTTTGCCTCGATCGACGAAATCAAACGGATTCACGAGCAGTACGCCGACCGATCACCCCGCGGCATGGGCCTCGAACAACAGTAGGCGACATTCCTGCATTTCATTGACCCTCTCTCATCCCGCGCTATACTGCATTTACATTAACCGGGCCGCCTCCGCATCGCTTCATAACCTGGCCCGAACCACTCGTGTGCACCACAACGACGAAAGGATTGCCTCCCATGGCAAGGAAGACTCCACCCGCGCGGAAACCGGCAACAGCCAGAAACTGGATCGCCTATCTCTGCGAATCATTGGTCACCTCCGGTGAGATGCCGACGTGGGAAGCCGCGACTTACTTGACCGAAAACCTGTTCGCTGAAAAGCCGAATCCCCGTCTCCTGGGCACTAAGAACGCTTTTGAGGTCACATCTCAATTTCTCCACCGGCTTTATCACCCTCTCGTGGAAGCTGCGGCACGCGATCTATCATTACCTCAGACCGCGAGGTTGCATGTATTCACTGACATCAGTTTGACGGGGAAATCCGCAGTCCTGGTGGTCTACTTTCCCGGAAATAACCAGCTGCACCAGTTGCTCATGTTGGATGCGGCCAAGGCCTGGGAATTGGTCTTCACTGATTCCGAGGAATTCAACCGGTGGGCCGAGGAACGATATCGATTGGTGAAGTCCGCACTGATTGCGGCCATCGGCAAGCCCACGAACTCGACTCTACTGGTGAGCCTTTCGGCGTAGGCATCCTCTACGATCACGACGGATCATAGTTCAAATTGGGTCCCAGCCATCGCTCGACGGAGCGGAGTTCCAGTCCTTTGCGGCGGGCGTAGTCTTCGACTTGATCCTTCCCGATCTTCCCCACGGCGAAATACTTGGCCTCGGGATGGGCGAAATAGAAGCCGCTCACTGAAGCGGCCGGCAACATGGCAAAGCTCTCCGTCAAGGTGATACCGGCATTTTGCTCAGCCTGTATCAGATCAAACAATAGTCGCTTCTCAGTGTGGTCCGGACAGGCCGGATAACCAGGCGCGGGGCGGATACCGCGGTATCGCTCACGGATTAAATCTTCATTTGTTAACCGTTCAGACTTGCCGTATCCCCACTCATCGCGTACTCGCTTGTGCAGCCATTCCGCAAAGGCTTCGGCCAGGCGATCAGCTAGTGCCTTAGCCATAATCGAATTGTAGTCGTCGTGATCCTTGTCGAACTCCTGGCACAGGTTATCCAGGCCGATGCCGGCGGTGACTGCAAAGGCGCCGATGTAATCATTCCGGCCTGAGTCGTCCGGCGCAATGAAGTCTGCGAGCGCCAGATTCGGTTGGTCGGATGGTTTTTCGGACTGTTGCCGCAACGTGTGAATTACGGTCAGCGGTTTCTGTCTGCTAGCGTCGGTATAGAGCTGGATATCGTCGCCGATACTCGCGGCGGCAAAGAATCCAAACGCTGCTTTTGCAGTGAAAAGCTTCTTCTGGATAATCCGGTCAAGCAAACGAAGGGCATCGTCATACAATTCCTTTGCCTTGGGACCGACCGTCGCCTCGTTAAAAATCGCCGGATACCGCCCCTTCAATTCCCAGGTGTGAAAGAGGGCGACCAGTCGATAAAAGGACCCAACTCAGCGAGCGGTTGATCCTTGATAACCCGCAGCCCCAGGAATGACGGGACCGGAATCTCGGCCGTGGCCCACTCACACGCAAACCGATTCGCTCGCGCCCTGGCAAGTGGCAAGAGAGGCTTCGCCGTACGATCTTGATGCGCCTGGCGCACACGATCGTAGTCATTTCTGACGTGACGCACGAATTCAGATTTTTGTTCCGGATTCATGAGGGTCCCCACCACCCCCACCGCCCGCGATGCATCCAGAACATGAACCACCGACGGTTCATAAGAGGGCGCGATTTTAACCGCCGTGTGCGCCTTGCTCGTGGTGGCGCCACCGATCAGAAGTGGAACCGTGAAGCCTTCGCGGGTCATTTCTTTGGCCACATGCACCATCTCGTCGAGAGATGGCGTAATCAGGCCGCTCAGACCGACGATATCCGCATGTCGGTCGCGCGCCGTGGCTAGGATCTTTTCGCATGGCACCATCACGCCGAGATCGATCACTTCATAATTGTTGCATCCTAGCACCACCCCGACGATGTTTTTCCCGATGTCGTGGACATCGCCCTTCACAGTCGCCAGCAACACCCTGCCGTTTGATCTAGCGCTACCTAGCCTCTGCGTCTCTTCTTCCATAAACGGCAGCAGGTAGGCCACGGCCTTCTTCATGACACGGGCGCTCTTTACAACTTGGGGTAAGAACATTTTCCCAGAGCCGAATAAGTCACCGACGATATTCATCCCAGCCATCAGCGGGCCTTCGATGATCTCAAGCGGCTTGGCGTATTTTCGTCGTGCCTCTTCGACGTCCTGATCGATATAATCTGTGATGCCTTTGACCAGCGCGTGGGCCAGGCGATCCTCGACCGGTCCCGCTCGCCATTCTTCGTCTTTGACCGCCGCCTTTCCCTTCTGCTTGACCGTTTCCGCGAACCCAACGAGACGTTCCGTTGCATCCGGACGACGATTGAGCAGGACGTCTTCCACGAGCGTCAGGAGATCCTTCGGAATCTCCTCATACACAGCCAACTGCCCCGCGTTGACGATCCCCATATCCAGGCCGGCCTTGATCGCATGATAGAGGAAGGCCGCGTGCATGGCTTCACGAACCACATTGTTGCCGCGAAACGAAAAGGAGATATTGCTGATCCCGCCGCTCACCCTGGCCAAGGGAAGGTGCTGCTTGATCCATCGCGTGGCCTCGATGTAGTTCACCGCATAGTTATTATGCTCATCGATCCCCGTCGCAACAGTCAGGACGTTCGGGTCGAAGATAATATCTTGCGGTGGAACCCCCACACGCTGGGTAAGAATTTTGTAGGAGCGTGCGCACACCTCGATCTTGCGTTCCAGCGTATCGGCCTGTCCCCGCTCATCGAACGCCATGATGACCATGGCCGCGCCGTACCGTCGGATCAGGGTCGCTTGCTCGATAAACTTCGTCTCCCCTTCCTTCAAGCTGATGCTGTTAACGACTGCTTTGCCCTGAACATTCTTGAGGCCGGTCTCGAGAATCTCCCACTTCGAGCTGTCGACCATCACAGGCACACGCGAGATATCGGGCTCTGACGCCACCAGCCGAAGAAATTTCTCCATGGCCGCTTTCGAATCCAGGAGGCCCTCGTCCATGTTGACATCGATAATCTGAGCGCCACCCTCCACTTGTTGTCGAGCCACCGAGAGGGCACTGTCATAGTCTCCACCTAAGATCAACTTGGCAAAGGCAGGCGATCCCGTGACGTTGGTTCGCTCGCCTATATTGACGAAGTTCGATTCCGGCCGGATCGTGAGGGCTTCCAGGCCGCTCAAGCGTGTATAAGGCTCGATCGAGGGAGCAACTCTTGGTGGCAACCCGTGCACAGCTTCTGCAAGCAGCTTGATATGCGCTGGTGTCGTTCCACAGCATCCCCCGACGATATTCAACCAACCGTTTTTCGCCCATTCCTTGAGTTGTGGGGCGAAGGTATCCGGCGTCTCCGGAAATCCAGTCGGTAACAACGGATTTGGGAGCCCAGCATTAGGATGGCTACTCACATAGATGGGCGCAATCTGGGACAACTCCTCAATCAGCGGGCGCATTTCCTTCGGCCCGAGGGCACAATTGATGCCCACGCTCAGTAACGGCACATGTGAGATGGAGTTCCAAAAGGCCTCGATAGTTTGCCCTGTCACCCCCCGATTGCTCCCGGCCTGAATAAACGTCACCGATGCCATCACGGGCACCAGCAGTTTCCGCTCGTCAAAGACCCGTTCGATGGCGAAGAACGCGGCTTTGGCGTTAAGCGTATCGAAGATGGTTTCGACAAGCAGTATATCGACACCACCATCGACGAGACCGCGGACTTGGTCAGAGTAGGCGCTCACCAACTCATCGTAGCTGGTGCCTCGAGCCGCCGGGTTGTTGACGTCGGTCGAGATTGAAGACGTTTTGGTGGTGGGTCCAATGGCTCCGGCGACAAAACATCGCCGTCCTGCCTGTGCAGAACAGACCTGCGCTACAGCCCGCTTCGCACAGTCTGCCCCAGCCTTGGCCAGTTCATAGGCCAGTGATTCCATGTGATAGTCGGCCAACGAAATCGATTGCGAATTGAACGTGTTGGTTTCGACGATATCGGCGCCGGCTTCAAGATATTGCCGATGAATGTCCTGAACGATCTCTGGTTGGGTGAGGTTCAAGAGATCATTGTGACCCTTGAGGTCCTTCTTCCAGTTTTTGAACCGCTCCCCCCGATACGCCGCCTCGTCCAGTCTCCGCTGCTGAATCATGGTCCCCATTGCACCATCGAGGACTAGGATTCGAGCTTTGAGGAGCGAGTCGAGCAGGGACGCGCTATGCAGTATTTCAACCATGATTTCTACCTGTTCCGGGTAGCGTCATGATACTGGAAGGGATCGCGACGGGCAAGCAACAGCGGCTCCTCCACCTTGACATCAACCCTCCTCGCCGATACGATGACGACACCTGCTGGAGAGAGGCCTTGGTCCTACGTTTGATCGCGTCCATCACCTCCCTGCCGATCTTTTTATTTCTGTCCGTTATATATGCCTGGACTATTCCCTCATCCCTTTTCGCTGCCCCTTACTTTGAGGATGGCTTTCTCGGCCTGACCCAACAAGAACTGCATGAGAAGCTCGGGAAGCCGCAGGCTGTCCGTGATCGCAAATCCGCCCTGCGCGTCTTTACCTACTATTCGATGACGGATTGGGAGAAGTACTTTCGAAAGATGGTCTCGCCCGAGAACGGCGAGGACGTGTACACGTTCAAACGAGATGGGATCGATGTCCGGTACTCGTTCAGCTATACCGTGGACCCTAGCGACCAAAACGACAACCGTGCGCTCTTTGTACGTCTTGTGGACATCGAGTTCACACCCCCAGTTCCCTTGAGTCAGGTTCCTACTCTCGTCCCTGAATTCAAGCCATCGGAAGACCCTGGTGCTCCGGCCTTCCGTTCAAACATTTGGGTCCTCTTGTTCAAAGGCAACCCGTCTCCGGATGCCCGATTTATCGTGAAGGAAAAAGGGAAGGATTCTCTCAGCTGGTCGCTTGCTTATCAGCTATTTTCCCTTCAAGGGCTTCCCGATCCCTTAACTACCAAGGCACCGGTGGATCGAATCGAAATCAGCACGCAAAGCGTGGACCTCGTAAAACAGCGCCAGCGTCTCACCCATGATCCTATCCTCAACCCGTATTCTAAAGAATTCGCCCAGCAACAGTTGCCCCCCCAGTCTCCAAATACGAAGAAAATTCCCGTCCCAAAATATGCAGAGTAATCCTCACGGGATAGCTCAAATAAGAGCGAGGCAGGAACAAGGGAGTTACGGCGCTTGTTTCAGACGGTCTTGTTGTTTCTCTTGGATTTCTCCCGCCTTTCCCCGCAGGATATCGGCGGGACCATCCTTCGAGACGTATAACAAGACTGGTGTGGCGAGACCCAATAGGATCAATAGCCAGAGGGCGAGAAATCTCGCAACTTGGCCACGACTCAGATGCATGGCCATTAGACAGACAATCGCGATCAGCCCCGCATAAGTCAGGATCTGTGATTGATAGCTTGTCATGCCCGGAATGTCTGGTGCCAGCCCGTTCACACCTTTGGATAAATCTTTCGTCAAATGGGTAACGGAGCTGTGGAGATTCGCTAATGGAGAGCCTCTCGAATGAGAAGATGGTGAAGACTCAGTGACTTTAACCTTTGATCGATATCGCTCCGGAATAGTATTGTAATTGTCTGTCATTACCGGCGTTCCCTGCTCATCCACATAGGAATAGATTGTCGTCGCATACGCTTCTTGAAAGAAGCCAGGGAGAAGCCATCCTGAGGCCAGAATTCCCACCAGCCAGAGCGGTCGAATGATGAGACGGGCCCTCATCCGCATCAATCCTTCCTCAATCCTCACCATAATAAATCGAGTATAGCCTTTCTTCGTATCCCTATGATTTATAGATGAAATCATCCTCTCATCCTTGACTCGCCTCTAACACCGTTGCTAGCATGCATCGGCACCGTTTGTGCACCCTAACAAGCCGCTTGAAGAGATCATCTCATGGGTACCCCTTTACCCCAAGCTCTCGAACCCACTTCCTTCCTCCGCCAGCGTCCTGTGCGCTTGACGATCTATGCGGGACTCGGGATCTTTGTGCTGCTCATGGTCGTTTGGCCACTTATTGCCCAACTGCGCGACCCGACTTTCGAAAAGCATATCGCGGAACACCGCGTGATGGTTGGAATGTCGAAAGAGCAAGTGTTACAAGCATGGGGAGGACCTCAGACAATCAATACAACTTTCACGAAAGACGGCATCCGCCGAGAAGAATGGATCTTTGAAGACTGGGAGAATACTTCAGTGGTGAAACACCGCTATCTTTATTTCGAGGAGGGTACCCTTGTGGGTGGATGGTTCCAAGGGTCAGGTGAACGCCCTCCAACACAGGCTCCCCCTAACCCACACAAACCGAAATCGCAAAGCTAGTCGCGGAGGAGATCTATATCTCCGAAGGACACCGTCACCGCACGGAGCGTTTACATAGGCCGCCAGCGTTTTCACGTTCCTACGAGGCCTGGCCGGACACCTCTCGCACTTCCAACCGCAACCGACTCAACAACAGTTCGGCGCGTGAGAGATCGACAGGATTGATCATTACCTTGGAGCTCAGGAACGGAATACCCGGGTACAAACTGCTAACATGTTCATGGTGCACGACATAGGGAATTCCATTGCTGTCCAAAAGGCTTTTTACAATAGCCAGTTCTCCTAGACTCTGCGGTTCTGTCAACCGAATCATCGACATTCACTATACTCCACGGTCTTTTTTCATTCGTGCAACAAGACCCTGCGAATTCGTTGCAATTTTTCACTCCGACACATACACTGATTCACAACTAGGGAGTTTCCGTAATTCGTACGCGGCGTTGTTTGCCGGGGCCCCCTGAGATCGTAAGAACCCGTTTCCACTCCCGAACCTGATAGACCGCCCAGGCATTCGGCTGACCCTTGTAGTAAGCGGAGGGATCTTCTCCGCTGGCATTGAGATAGATGGGCTCTGTGAATCCCTCGTCGAGTACATAGTCCATGAGGCATTCGGACGTAAATCCGTCTCCGCGCAATGCAACGTCGGCCAAGAGAGAAAGGATCTCATTAGGGTTTTGCACGGTAATCTGATTCATGCAGCCACGCTCACATTATAGAAAGTTTAGCTGGCTCCCGTAAGGGAAGGCAAGAGACGATGACGCGATCTTGGCCCCAAAATCGCTTCCAAGAAGAGATTCTTCGCATCATGGATCGCAAGCACCATTGGGCATGGCCAGCTTTTACTGACGGCACGGCGAGCAAGTCCCAACTCCTGATCCATTTTCAGCAGGAGTACGCAGTCTATGTTCGAGACTTTCCTGTCTTCCTGGCGCGGATTCATGGGCAGAATCCTCCTCCCGCCTTCCGCCGAATGTTGGCTGAGAACATCTACGAGGAAGACACCGGTGGGCTATCCCTTGGGAAGTCGCATCCGGAACTTTTCCTGTCCATGATGGAGGGCTTAGGGTTTCATGCCGACTCCTTTGACAGGGTTCGTTTGCTGCCAGCGAGCCGCACCTACCATAACTGGCTCGAACGAGTATCGGAGAACCGAGATTGGGTGGTCGGCGCCGCGGCTCTCACAGTTTTTGTTGAAGGCAGTGTAAAGGACCGCCAGGAGATCCTCGAGCCGTCTAAACCAAAGACGGCCGAGGAGATCGAGTCGACAGTACAGCAACATCCCCTCGTCCGATTCCATGGCCTCTCTCCCGACCGCATGGATCTCATCCGTTCTCATCAAATGGTCGAAGCCGGCCATCGGCACGACGCCTACGATATGGTGGTAGGCCAGGCCACAGCTCGTGGCCGACAACAGGCTGTCTTGGCTTGTCTCAAGAAAAGCTTGCAGCTATGGTTGGCGTATCGCAACGCCGTCGCCAAAGCCTGTGGCCTGAAGAAGCCCTGATCATGTATCGATTCCTCGGTGCGCTGATGGTGTCCCTTACCATCAGCTATCACCATGCTGTCCTCAGTTCAGATATCCCCGACGACATGGTGTTGGTTCTTGCAGGCGAATTCTTGATGGGATCTCCTGCCGGAACTGATGGTCTTCCAGATGAGCAACCACAGCGTCGCGTCTATCTGAGCAGTTTCTTGATTGATCGGTACGAAGTCACTAATGAAGCCTACGCCAAGTTCGTTAAGACCACGGGGCACCGAATTCCCGAGAATGCCAATCCGTCCTCGACTCTCTGGATCGACAGGGCTCCGATGGCAGGGATTGAGCGTCATCCCGTCGTCAACGTGAGCTGGGATGACGCCGTTTCGTATTGCCGATGGATGGGAAAGCGCCTTCCGACGGAAGCCGAATGGGAAAAGGCGGCAAGGGGAGTAGACGAGAGACGCTACCCCTGGGGCAATGATTGGGACATCACGAAAGCAAATAGCGCCAGTTATTGGGCGGGACGCACTGTTGAATTTTCCAGTGGCGCTGATTGGGAAGCTTTCTGGATAAAAGGAGAAGGAGCCAAGTTAGCCAAGGAAAAGGGCGTCAGAGGCGAAGTGCTCACCATGCCTGTCGGCAGCTTCCCGCAAAGCCTCAGCTCTTACGGTATCTATGACATGGCCGGCAACGCTGCCGAGTGGGTACAGGACTGGTATGACCCTAATTACTACCGGTCGGCCTCCCTGTCCAATCCAGGCGGCCCCGAACGCGGCGCTATTAAAGCTATGCGAGGGGGATCGTGGTTGAAACCAGCAGTGAGTCTGCGCGTGACTGACCGAGATTGGGGCACGATGGACAGCCGTCCCAGCGGAACAGGATTTCGCTGCGCGAAGGATGCATTCTGAGGAATAAGGAGCCTCCCCGTAGCTTGCTGCAGAGAGTCTCTTTCCTCCAACCAAGCTTCTGGAACTCTGAAAGACAACGCAACGCGGCCATTTTCCTGAGAAACAGATGACCTCCTCTGGTCATAGTGCTCATTGAGCGGAAACGCACAGAGTAAAAATCCTTTAAATATTATTAATATAGATAACTTATGCGATCATGGGTCATAAGGATTTACCACCTAATCCGTCAAGCCGGCTGGCAAGACAAATGGTAAATACGTGGTAAATTTTTTAAATCATGGTACTTTTTTCAAATTGGGAGGCCTAGATACCACGCGACTCAGGAAGGACAGAAACTCAGCAAGAGGAGGTCCCCATGAAATACTTCTTGAAACTCGCCCTAATAGTTACATTCGGGGTCATTTTCTTTTCGGGCGAGACCGAGGCTGGGCAGCAGACTGTAAACATTAGACTCAGCGGAAAGTACTGTGCGTTTTATCAGATAGATGTCGCAAAGGAATTGAAGCAGATTCCAGGCGTCACGGAGGTAGACTTCGAAACAATGAGAGGGCATGTCTACGTGACGATGATAGCCGGAAAGGTGCATCCAAACTCATTGCTCGCTGCGATCCAACGCGTCAAGGGAGACGGGTATTACTGTAAAGGCCAATTTGAGGGTGAACCAGGAAAAATTGAACGTTATTGAACACTGATATTGCGCCCACAGCCTTCTATGAAATTCTCAATGAGGGCGAATTATTGTTCCATATATAGTTAGCTCCCTCTTTGTTCCTCACAAAGCCTGCCATACCTTTTGAGTATTAACCATCGTTGAGGAACTCATCTTTCCAATAGATAGTCAATCCTCTCGATCCGCACGATCGGCATGATTAGCCCGATGCCTTCTTCGTCGTGAGAAAAGTCGTAGACGATCGACTCTTGAGGAAGGAGCCGACCCGTCATGA
>UEXT01000553.1_pt1 | contig 11306 bp, 12 predicted proteins | sample 4301081 | NCBI WGS metagenome assembly UEXT01 (sample SAMEA4773177, study PRJEB27434) | metagenome | biome: 2259; feature: agricultural soil; material: soil | place: USA | collected 2014-09 | depth 0.25 m
GCGGCAGCAAAGGCTCTCATCATCAGATTGGATACCCCAGGTGGACTGGATACTTCAATGCGGTTGATCGTCAAAGACATTACCGCTGCGACCATCCCGGTGGTCGTGTTCGTCGCACCATCAGGCGGCCGTGCCGCTTCGGCCGGGGTGTTCATTACCCTGTCCGCTCATGTTGCTGCGATGTCGCCGGGCACCAACATCGGGGCGGCCCATCCAGTCGCAATGGGAGGTGGCGAGATGGACAAGACAATGAAGGAGAAGGTCGAGAACGATGCAGTGGCCTACATCAAGACGATCGCGGAGCAGCACAAACGAAACGTGGTGTGGGCCGAGGATGCTGTTCGGAAGAGTCTTTCCGCGACAGAAACCGAAGCCTTAAAGCTGAAGATCATCGATCTGGTTGCGGAGGACGTGCCTACCTTGTTGAGGCGAATCCACGGGCGTACGATCACTCTAACCAACGGGTCTGCGACACTTGAGACAGATGGAACGACGATCCGTGAATATCCGATGGGCCTTCGACTTGAGATGCTCAAGGCCCTCAGTGACCCCAATGTCGCCTATCTGCTCATGACACTCGGCACGATCGGTCTGCTGGCTGAGCTATATAACCCCGGTGCAATTCTGCCTGGGATCGTCGGAGCCATCAGCTTGATCCTGGCTTTTTACTCGCTGCAATCACTGCCAGTGAATTATGCCGGTGTTCTCCTGCTCATCTGCGGCATTGTCTTCCTCGTCCTTGAAATCTCCGTCACCAGCTATGGGTTGCTGGCGCTCGGCGGAATCACCTCGATGATACTTGGCGGCTTACTCCTCATCAAGAGCGACGCGCCGTATTTACAGGTCTCTCTGTCGTTTTTGCTGCCGACCGTTCTCTCCGTTGCAGTCATGGTCGGTTTTGTCATCTGGCTCGCCGTCATGAATATCCGCCGACGCCCGGTCACTGGCGTGGAGGGCATGATCGGCGAGATTGGAATTGCGACGACCGACCTCATGCCACATGGCCAGGTCACCCTGCACGGAGAGATCTGGGACGCGGTCAGCCGAGAACCGATCAAGCGAGGAGAAGAAGCGGAGGTCAGGTCCGTTCAAGGACTGACCCTGACTGTTACACCACCACAGAAATCATCGCCGTGAGGAGATCACTATGCCCCTATTGATTCCGCTCTTCCTGATTCTTCTCCTGATCTACATCAGCTTCAAACGTGTGATGGAATACGAGCGTCTGGTCGTGTTCGTTTTGGGGAAATTTCACACCGTGAAGGGACCCGGGATCAGAATCGTCGTCCCGATCTTGCAGCAAATGGTCCGTGTGAATCTCCAAATCGTTACCATGGAGGTCCCCCCGCAGGACGTCATTACGCGCGACAATATTTCCGTCAAAGTGAGCGCGGTGATTTTTCTTCGCGTCGTAGATCCGCAACGCGCCGTCTTGGCAGTCCAAGATTATCTCTATTCCACCTCTCAAATCGCCCAGACAACGCTGCGGAGCATCCTCGGGCAGAGCCAGTTGGATGATTTGCTCGCCAAGCGCGATGAGATCAACGCGGAGTTGCAACGCATCATCGATCAACAGACCGAACCCTGGGGCGTGAAAGTGAGCGCCGTTGAAGTCAAAAATGTCGACTTGCCACAAGAAATGCAGCGCGCGATTGCACGCCAAGCCGAGGCAGAACGGGAAAGGCGCGCCAAGATCATCCACGCCGAGGGCGAGTTTCAGGCCTCTCAAAAACTGGCTGATGCGGCTGACATCATCAGCCGGAATCCTGCGGCGCTACAATTGCGCTACCTACAAACGCTCGTGGAAATTGCCGCGGAAAAGAACTCCACGACAATCTTCCCCATTCCGATCGATACCATCGCTCCCTTCTTCAAATGGCTGGGTCAAAAGTAGTGTGGCAAGAGGGCCACTCGCCCTATTGCGAGACCTCCACACCTGCAGCAACGTTGCCCCATCAGGATATTGGCGTTCCTCATTAAGTTTTTCTAATAGTCCTTCCTTTTCCGCCTGATCCATCGGCCCGTTTCTCATCATCCATCCAGCATAAGATTTGCTGCGTAGAAGAAGATAGAAAAGGCAAGCAGGCTTTGAATCTAGTCAGCGATAAAGTGGCTCTCACGTTATAGGAGTCGTGGGATCGCTTTCTAAATCGCGGCATAATCGAAGAGAGATCCCAAGGCTGTCATGGGAGGACCCCGAACATGAAAGACGATCTGATCCCCAACGGCGACACCGAAAAACAAAATCAAGTTATAAAGGATGTCGATGCGGACGATGCGGAGGCGAGCGACCTCCTCGATGCGATCGGGCGCGATTCGGTTGAGGAGGAGTTCGAAAGGGAGCGTCTGCCACCCAAGCGCAGCGACACGCCGTCGAACAGTCCATTTCTTTTGGAGTCGTTGTACTTCCGATCTTTCGGGGAACGCGCGCTTCTCACGCGAGAGGAAGAAGTCGCCCTGGCAAAACAAATCGACCAAGCCACACGAACCATTCGTGCCACGTTACAACAGGCCCTGCGACTGCTCGCGAGAGTCAAACGATCTGACATCATGCTCGACGCTCAACGTACGCTCCAAACAGTCCGCCGATTGAGCGGGCTTTCCGCCACCGTACTCGACCAGGCGGAACTAAGTTTGGAACGCGTCGTGGCGTCAGGGTGTCAGCCGCCCAAATTATCACAGACGCTCACGAAGCAGCTGACGCTATGCCTGGCTGCCCTGCGATCATCGCGCGCGGTCCTCGAGGCAGCCAAAGACGAATTGGTCCGCTGCAACCTCCGCCTTGTCGTTGATGTGGCTAAACGCTATACCGGTCGGGGATTGACGTTATTGGATCTCGTGCAAGAGGGAAACATCGGATTGATGAAAGCGGCCGAACGGTATCAGTATCGCAAGGGATTCAAGTTTAGCACCTATGCAACTTGGTGGATCCGCCAGGGCATTACACGTGCTCTAGCCGATCAGTCCCGAACAATCCGAATTCCAGTACACCAGACAGAAGCGTCGCACCGTATTCTGCGCGTCACCAGAAGGCTAGGACAACAGCTCGGTCGGCCGGCCCGACTGGAAGAAATTGCCCAAGTCCTGCGAATGAGACCAGACCGGCTTCATGAAACAGTGCAGGCATTTCAGGAACCGGTGGCGCTCGAACATCTTGTCGGCGGTGGCGACACAGAATTCGGAGAGCTTTTGCCCGACCTCCAGGCTGTGTCACCAGATGAATACGTCCATCGAACTGAACGGACTCACCAACTTGATCGGATTCTTGAAACACTTACCCCGCGCGAGCAAACAGTGATCCGGCTCCGTTTTGGAATTGGACAAGATCAGCCCAGGACGCTCGAACAAGTGGGACAGAGCCTTTCGGTCACACGCGAACGGATCCGGCAGATCGAGGCGAAAGCGCTGAAGAAACTCAAGACACCGGAAGTGAAAGAGATGTTTGCCGCAATCAGATAACCTTCGTTGTATTCAGCTGTGGTCGGGCGAGGACAGGAATCCTCGCCCTTTTTATATTCCTGTCTTTCACCTCCCTAAAACTTGTGAGACAATGGGCCCGACGCAACCGAATAGGGCCCGATGAAGCACGCATACGTGAGTCAAACATACGGATTCATTCTCCTCCTTTCCCTTCTATGCCTCTTTTTCTTTCCCGTCGCATCACTCAACAACCCCATCGCTTGTGCAAATCCCAGTGTCCCGCTCGCCGCACAAGAGAACAAATCCTTATCTGTCCCTGCAGTTGTGGCAAAAGTTCGCCCCTCGGTCGTGACAATCCTGACTCGCGGGGTGCCCGCGGCCCCATCGCAAGGCCAATCCGGCTCAGGTTCCGGTCTGATTATCGATGAGAGCGGATACATTCTGACAAACAATCATCTCTTAGCAGGCGTGAAGAGTGTTGTGGTCGGCCTCTCGACAGGCCGCTTAATACCGGGCCGTGTGGTTGCCCGGGACTTTCTGCTCGACCTTGCTCTCGTGAAGATCACTGCCCCGGACTTAGTCCCGGCTACATTAAGCCAGGTTCCATCCCTCGACATTGGAGAAGCCGTCGTGGCCATCGGCAACCCCCTCGCCATAAAAGGTGGGCCCACCGTAACCGTCGGCGTCGTCAGCGCCCTTGATCGATCTGTCCTCACTCCAGATGGCGAATCGCTCTACGATCTGATTCAAACCGATGCGGCCATCAACCCGGGTAATAGTGGCGGCCCGCTGGTTGACCTTTCAGGCCAAGTGATCGGAATCAATGTGATCATCGCCCCGTCTGCACAGGCGATCAGCTATGCGATCTCGATGGAGGCGATCTATCCGCACATCCAATCGATGATCATGCGCGGCTCCGTGCTTCGCCCACAATTGGGATTCACGCCTGTCACGCTCACGCCCAGCATCATGGCCAGTTTTGGTCTCGAAGGTGATCGCGGTGTCTTGGTCTTGAATGTCGACACCAGCAAACCACCTGCGCTGGCCGGCCTACAGCAGGGCGATATCATTACCGCGCTCGATAACCATCAACTCTATAACGTGGGGGACTTCTGGAATGCACTCCGGCGATCTGGGGACCAGCCTACCATCCAGCTGGCGATTCAGGGGAAGGCAGGCCAATCCACCATCACGATTCCAAAACCAACTCTGCCCAAGGCGACTCCGTGAAGCCAACCGACCTGACCGCTTCTATCGAGGACCTTTCAAAACCTGTCACAATACACTCGTCGGATCATCCGTTCCGCTCCGGAGCTTTGCTCGAATTTGCCGAACCTATTCCGTATTCCGAGGCCTGGCGTCTCCAAAAGCGGCTGCACGAAGAGCGTGCAGTTGATCGTCGGCCGGACACCCTGCTCCTACTCGAGCACTTACCCGTGTACACCGCGGGGCGAACGACCCAGCCTGCCCACTGGAGTGGTGGCGAGGAAAACCTCAGCCAGGCTGGTGCACAGATCCTTCCGGTCGACCGCGGAGGCTCCATTACATACCATGGCCCAGGACAATTGATCGGTTACCCAATCATCCGGCTAGCTCATCATGCCTCAGGACCAAGACAATACGTACGATTGCTCGAAGATGTGATCATCGATACGCTTCGATCATGGGGAATTGGAGGCTATCGTGTCGACAAGAAGCCAGGTGTGTGGGTCCAGCTCGACGAACAAGAGGCAAAGATCGCGGCCCTCGGGGTGCGGATCGAACGAGGCGTGACCCTCCATGGATTTGCCCTCAACGTTGAAATGGACCTCTCTCCCTTTTCTCGAATCGTTCCCTGTGGCCTAACTGGGTGTCGAGTGACCTCGATGGCGGAAGCCCTCGGTTCTACGGTGTCGCTTCCCGGTGTGCGGTCGGTGGTGCAACGAACCTTCTCGCACGCGTTCAATCTTGAATGGACCTCGGTGATGAGTGGGCTGCTCGCAGAGACGGTATAAAAGAGGTGAAGCATGAATGAATTCGACACGCCTACTTTTCGACTCGCTGTGGCGCAATTCGACCGCGCGGCAGAAGCGATGAGACTCGATCAGAACCTGCGAGAGCGTCTGAAAGTTCCGCAACGATCATTGGTTGTTAGCCTCCCTGTTCGAATGGATGACGGCCGTGTTGAAGTCTTCACTGGCTATCGTGTCCAGCACGACTCGTCGCGCGGTCCTTCGAAAGGCGGTATCCGCTATCATCCCGACGTGAATCTCGGAGAAGTCGCAGCCCTCGCCATGTGGATGACCTGGAAATGCGCGCTGGCCGATCTGCCGTATGGGGGAGCCAAAGGTGGCGTAAAGGTTTCGCCCAAACGATTGTCCCGATCTGAGTTGCAACGATTGACTCGTCGATATGCAGCGGAAATTTTCCCCCTCATTGGACCCGAGAAGGACGTTCCCGCCCCTGATGTGGGTACTGATCCACAGGTGATGGCTTGGATCATGGATACCTATAGCCAGCAAGTCGGCTATGCAGTACCTGGTGTCGTCACAGGCAAGCCATTGTCGATCGGAGGAAGTCTGGGGAGAGAAGAAGCAACCGGTCGCGGGGTGGTATACATGATTCTTGAAGCCCTGCGCCACTTGAAGATCGACGTCCGGAATACCACGGTCGCGATTCAGGGCTTCGGTAACGTGGGTTCGCACACGGCCCTCATCATGCAGGAGTGCGGCGCTCGTGTCATTGCGGTTAGCGACGTGAGTGGGGGACTCTACAATTCCGCGGGGCTCAACATTCCAGAACTGCTTCGTCGATACAAGACAGCTAAGGAACCGCTCAAAGACACGAAGATGGGTGATCCGATTACCAATGAAGAACTGCTCCGACTCGATTGCACGGTCCTGGTGCCTGCCGCCCTCTCCGAAATAATTACCGAACGGAACGCGGCACAGCTTCGCTGCCGTGTGCTGGCGGAAGGAGCGAACGGCCCGACGACTTTGGAAGCCGACCAGATCCTTGAAGACAAAGGCGTCTTTATTCTCCCCGATATTCTTGCCAACTCAGGTGGCGTAATCGTGTCCTATTTCGAATGGGTCCAGGATGTTCAGCGGTTCTTCTGGAAGGCGAAAGACGTTCAAGAGCGGCTTCATGAGATACAGAGTTCGGCGTTTCACCGGACCCTCCAGTTTGCTACGACCCAAAAGACCTCGATGCGCATGGCTGCCCTCATGAGCGGCATCGACAAGGTCGCTCAGGCACATCTGCATCGAGGTTTGTACCCATGAAATCTTTTTCCCCCTCGTCCAGACCCATCTCGACCAACGCGAACTAACTGTATCTCATGGGAGACTACGCCCTAGCCACGATTGCCGGTATCTGGTTCGCGGACGGGCTGCTCCTGCTGGTAATTCCTCGATTCATCATCACACACCTCCACCAGTCGCTCACCGAGTCACCGAGAATCCTGTACTGGGAGTGGCTCGCCGTCATTGGTGGGGGGATCGTATCGCTTGCGGGGCTAGATCTCGTCTACCAACCCCTCTGGATCATCACGGGAGGCATCATGATCGCAAAAGGGCTCTTTTTGTCGATGGGACCGTCCACATGGCGTACCCCCGTCCTTGACTGGTGTCTCAGCCGGGAAGATGTGGATTACCGTTTCTGGGGACTTGGTCTCTGCACGCTTGCGACGCTATTGTTCCATGCGTTAGGGTGGATAAGTCGCTCGTAACCAGCCAGATCCGAGGAGTAGGCCAGATGACCCGTGATATGGTCCTCTCGCTCTGGGAAGCCCACAAGATGGACCCGTGGCCTCGTCTCACCAGTCAACAGGAGGGGCCCTTGATGACGCTCGACACAGTAATTAGTGGTTGCGTCGTCTACTATCTCGACAGCCCCGATGGTCTTGATGCCCAGCGCCGTACGATTGTGGGCGATTGCCTGACAGACCTGAACACCTTCGCTGATGAGCTTGATGATAACTCCCGACAATACTTTCAACGTCTCCGGGATTTAGGCTCTCTCCTGCTTGCACCTCCTGATCCCGACTGATTTTCTGTAATCAGAGTAGGGGCGAGCTGGTCCGACCCCCTGTTCCCGGATTTACGGAACTTCAACGATATCTCTCTTCATAGGTGCCAGAAGACCGAGAAGTTCTCCCTTTTCACCTGCTGGCACCTTAAGGGTATCCAACGCTTTGACCAAGTCTTCGACCAACGCTCCGAAATCCGCGTTTGAAATCTTCATCCCGGCATGCGTGGTTTTCATATCACGGCCGGTATATGAGCAGGGACCTCCGGTCGCCATGCAGATCTGATCGACGAGGTGTCCTTTCAATTTCGCAATGTCCGTAGTCGCAAACCGTCCGTTGATCCTTGTGTCTGCTGCCACATTCGCGACAAACTGATCGACCACGGTCGAGATGGCCGCCTTGCCTCCCAGTCTATCGTACAATGATTTCCCGCCCGGCACGGCCCCCCTCTCCGCACAACCACTGAGGGCAAGAAACATCCACACTCCAACCAATCCTGTCGATACATTCCGGAATGACTTCATCGAAATACCTCCTTGATATCGGATGAGGCAGTCACTTAGTGAACGATCCATCGCAAGTATGATTCTTGACCTGAGCGAAGGGCTGCCTCTTGACGCCCTACGTTACGGTTGCTAGGATCTATTCGTCCAATATATTTTTCCCATAAAACTCATAGTCATAGGCTATAGGTAGACCGCCTTACTTTCTATGGAATTGCGTCATCTTCGTTATTTCATCGCGGTCGCGTCAGCACAGAACTTCACCAAAGCTGCCGCGACAGTGCATGTCTCACAACCCTCATTGTCGGTGCAGATTCGCGCACTAGAAGACGAGCTGGGTGCCCGCCTGTTTGATCGGCTCGGTCGAAAGGTGTCACTCACTCAAGCCGGCGAATTATTCCGCGATCATGCGGAGCGCGCAGTTCGTGAACTTGAACGGGCCACTCAACTGGTTCAGGAGGTACATGGCGCGCAACGCGGTCGCCTCGTGGTCGGTACGCTCGCAACGGTCAATTCGTACTTGATTCCCCCTCTAGTTTCGCAATTCAAGCAACGGTTTCCTCATATTCACCTCCAAATTCATTCTCAACCGTCCAACGACATTGTGAGCAGTGTTCTTGCCAATCGACTTGATTTGGGCATATGTCTGCTTCCATTGGTAGATGACCGGCTATTGACAGTCCCATTATTCGAAGAGCGGCTGGTTCTGGTCGCGCCCACACAATATCCTCTCCGACAATCCCGCCTTCGCATGAAAGATCTCGGAGGTCTCCCCCTCGTACTGATGCCAGCTGACTACTGCCTCCGAAAAATGGTGGAAGCAGAATGTGCTGAGGCTCAGGTCAAGACCGACGTAGTACTGGAGATGACGTCACCGGAGGGTATTCTCCAGGCAGTCGCTGAAGGGGCTGGTCTGACTATTTTGCCAGAATTGTATGTCAAGCTTCGATCTCCCGGCGCGAGGTTCCGTCTGATCGAGCTATATGACACAGTGCCGCGTCATTCAGTCGGGCTGGTTTCCCTTGCGAACCGATACCAGAATCGTGCGGCAAAGGAGTTCGCGACGCTCTGTCGAACCACGATGGCACAGCTCATGACCAAGTCAGAATCTTCCACATCTCGCCGACATCTGCGACGCGCGTAAGCACACTCCCGACTTATTCTTACGGCCCTGAGGCGGTTCCTCTTTCTATTGTCCACCCTGCCTCTTCCTTGCAAGTTCCATGGGCCTTCGTTAGAATAAACTTGATTGGATGGCCCGCCACGACGCCGACACACCTGAAAACTGCCCATCCATCGGAGCATGTGTGAGGAGGAATCAATGAGGAGTATGCTGCGAGTGGTGCTGTTGAGCAGCCTGATGGCGGCTCTTCTCGTCGGGTGGGATCTACCTAGCTATGCAGAACCCTATGAGCTGAGCAAGAACGATGTGATGGATCCTAAAACAGTGAAGAGTTCTGACATCGCATTGTTCGGAGTGAAGCTGGGAGATCCCGAAGCCAAAGCCTTAGATGTTCTCGTCAATGAAAAGATCCCTGGCATCAAAGTCGAGCAAGAAGCTCTCTTTATTTTCTTACTCGACCAGCGGAAGCCGACAGGTCCGATGGCCGGCGTCCGTATCCAAGATGGCAAAGTCGACCTGATTTTTATCAATAACCGCTTCGCCTACAAGACGCGCGGTATCTTTCGGAATGTTTTGAACAGCGAGAGCCCTGACGATGTGAGGAAACTGTTAGGTCAGGAGGAGTATGGGGATGAAAACGTGATGGGCGCTGTGTTGGCCTACGATAAACAGGGATTTGTGGTTAATTATCTTGGGAAGGACGTCAACGTCGAATTTTCCCCGCAGCGTTAAACTGCTCGATTTGGAATCTGATCAATACCGCTGCCCGAGGAATCTCACTTGCTCTCAATTAGAACCCGCCGTGGCTTGATGGTTGACCCGACCCCCCACCTCTCTTACCCTTGCTTTTAAGAATCTCGCACGGAATCCCACCACTCCAATGGAAGCGAGACGAGAGAGGATGTTAGTGGACGATGGAGCTTGCTTGAAGCCCGAAGGTGATAAGGTTCTTCGCGGTGTCCCAGCGACGGTTGGAGTGGAGAATGACCAGCAGGAGATCGCTCCCGTTCTGGGAGACCTTGGCAATGAGACACCGGCCGGCTTTGGAAGTAAAGCCCGTTTTAATCCCTTCGACGCCAGGGATACGACCGAGGAGTCGGTTAGTGTTATGAAGCACATAGGGTCGATATCCATTGACCGGCACGATGATCGAGCGTTCTTCACGAACCAACTCTCGGAAGATCGGCTGCTGTAGGGCAGTCAGGCTCATCTGAGCCAAATCCTCCGCAGTGGAATAATGGTCTACCCCATCGAATCCACAGGCATTGCTGAAATGAGTATCCGCTAGTCCCAGGGCGGTGGCTTTGGCGTTCATCAGCGTCACGAACTGCTCTTCGTCACCACCGACATGCTCGACAGCGGCCAGGCAAGCGTCATTCGCTGACACGATCAAGATCGCTTTGAGTAGATCCTCTAGGCGAAAGACCTGTCCCGCTTTTAACCGCAGATGGGTCTTGTGTGCACGGGCCGCATTCTTGCTAATCGTCACCTGATCATCCAGCCGTCCTAGTTCCAGAATGACGAGGGCTGACATGATCTTGGTTAAGCTGGCAGGTGACAAGCGCTTCCCTGACTCGTGTTCATAGAGCACGCGTCCGCTATTCAATTCCTTGAGGAGAATGCTATGGGCAGGAACCTTTCGCCAAGGAAGAGGGCGTCCATCTGCTCCCACAGGATAAGCCTGCGAGGCAGAAAACCGCTCCTTTTGGGCCAACGCCATCGACGGCATGAAGATTGTAGCGCTGCACAGCAGGAGCAGGGCTACGGTACCGACGAAGAGCCGGAATAACCCCCTGTACATCTTTGATAAAGACGCAGCGTCCATGAGGTAATGCCTAGAGTGTGAACGACTCCCGGACCTTTGAGCCTCGGAAACCACTGTCGATGACTCTGTGAAAGAAGCGAAGCAGATCAGCAAGATCGATCCAAAACCCACAATTTAAACACCGGGCATAGAGTCGTCGATTCATCAGCGTATAGTGACGCTCGACCATCATAAACCCTTTACACTTCAGGCAATCCATCCGTCACCGTTCGAACACGACAAGCTATCGAATCCGGTTCATGACCAAGGCGACACAGCCAGCCAAAAGCCCACCCCCGAGGATCGTCGTACTGAACGACAGATATCCGCTCTGGGGATGCGTCCCATCAAAGAGATCACGCACCCCACCCTGTACCATCAGTACAGAGAGAGTGAGTAGAGCTCCGATCGTAAACCACCACGCAAATGATCGCACAACGATCCACG
>UEXT01000130.1_pt1 | contig 11117 bp, 8 predicted proteins | sample 4301081 | NCBI WGS metagenome assembly UEXT01 (sample SAMEA4773177, study PRJEB27434) | metagenome | biome: 2259; feature: agricultural soil; material: soil | place: USA | collected 2014-09 | depth 0.25 m
CGAGCTTGCGTTGTGACCAATTAGCCTGATTTTGTCGCTTTCTTCTCTGTGATGTCTCGTAAGATTACAATGGCGCTTTGAGGAGAAGGGTATCCCCGCCCTTCATACCAACGCTGGTCTGCAGGGTAAAAGAACTCAAACTCAATGTGAGCATCATGTTCGAACATTTCACGAATTTTCTGTTCAAGAATTGTGCCTTTAAGGCCTGGAAATAAATCCCATATCGACTTACCGAGCATCTGCAGTGGTTCGCGGCCTAATCGCCGGAGAATCTCCGCTGCGGCGCCATTCATCGCCAGGTACTTTGCCTTCGTATCGAGTTTGATTACGGCGTCAGAAATGCCTTCAAGCACGGTCATCAAATCTTCAGGTTTGAAGGATTTGTACATAACAACTGTATCGTACTATGAAATGCTCGCGAAGTGTAAACGGCGTATGTGATCAACGTAACTAAGCTGAGATGAACATTGGGAAAAGGTTTCTCGAAATACGTTCCTTATTTCGTTGCACATGGCAATAAAATGGTGTATTTGTCGTTCACTATGGCATCGCAATCGGACCCCAAAAACGGACCATCTGTGGCTTGCCCGCATCTCCGACTCGTTCTGGAAACTACGGGAGGTGCCCATCCCTACCTTACGGGAGAATATGTTTGTGAACAGTGCGGACAGCAGTTTCACCGACTATCAACTAAGCATCCTGGCGATAATCCCAAAGAGCCTCGGGCGACAAAATAACTACCGCTTTATCTCCCAGCAAGGTTAAGCTATCAACGCAACTGCTTGAATCCTAAAAGGCAGCGTATGGATTAACAACGGTGCGATCCCTCCCTCTCCGCCAAGCCCGCTCGCCTAACCCACCTCTACCGCTCCCGGAGAGGGTGGGATTTGAACGGGGGATCTGAAGAGAGTATGCCCCCTTCATGGGGAGCCTGCGAGGGGGTTGACCCCCTCAGCAGGAGTGCGAGACGCTCCCGCGAGCACGACTTCAAATTCCCACCCTCTCCGCCACGAACGCAATGAAGAGTGCTGAGGACTGAGCAGAAGAAAAGTTGTTCGGCTGGTCAAATCCTCACGCGGTCTTCGCCTTCTCTTTCAAGGCCCTCCTCAACTCCACCATTGCGAGCGTATCACGCTTGCAGTATTGCAGGAGGGCTTCCTGGATCTTGGCCCGCTCGATCCAATCCGTTTCCAAGAACACCATCCGGTAATACTCGCTAGCCGCTTGGCCCCCCTCTTTGATCATGAGGTCATCGTAGCCTAGCGACGGCACCACCGCAGGCAGTACATCTTTGATCGAATAGCGACCGAGAAATTCTGGATGGTAGTAGTGTTCCTTGATGACCTCATACAGGTCCCAGATCCGCGCAATGATCTGCTTCAATTCCGGCCGCAAATCCGGCAAGGCTTCTGCCAGCTGCTCGAGAACCGATCGTTCATAGGGTGAATACACGCAGATGTGTCCCTGTTCTCCCAGCGACTCAATCAAAGCTCCAGCCAACCTCGTGCGCGGATCACTAGCTTCCACATGCATGAATTCCTCATGATGCAGTTCACCGGATTCTGCTTCGATGTGATTCGACCATTGCACCGGAAGGGCCTGATACGGCCTCGTCGAGGGATACCGAGGGATCGCTAACATCACCGTTTCAAAATCCAAATGGTGTACCGGATATTGGACTGACTCGAGTACTGCGCGAAGTTTTGGAGATATCCATTCCACATTGTCTTTCACCCGCCGTTGGACCAGCGTGAGCTTGGTGCCATCCGGAATTTCATCGATAGTTGAGATGCCCTGTTCAATCAATTGACTGACTGCCTGCTTCGATCCAGGAAGGTGATACACCCACCGAGGCGGTTTGTCCGTCGTGCAATGAGCCCAGAACGGACACTCATAGGGGGTATGACAATGGCGGTCTGGTTGGACCGACGGTGCCTCCGATTGCATCACCGCGCTTTTCATCGCCGCGAGTCTGTCCGGCACCAAGAGTCCCCGTTCTGTAACGGCTTGAGAGACATCCTCCAAGGTAAAGAGGGTCTGCAGATCGATGTCACCACCCTGGTACAGGTACTGTGTATTGATATGCATGAGACACATCGTCGTCACATGTATGCCGGCACACTGCAAAACGTATCGTTGGATCGCCAGATCATCCAGATGAACGTCCTTCACCCTTGAAGAAGACTTCACCTCGATCAATCGCCAGGCGTGCCGCCCTCCTGGTTCACCCTCGATACGATGGAGAATATCCACGCGAACCAGCACTCCATCGTGCTCGAAAGCACCTTCAAAAATCGCCGGGACCGTAAGGTCGTTGATTACCGAGGTGGTACGAGCCAGCGCCGCCTCTCGCTGACGATGGCTTTCTCCGACATACACTCCCCCGGGAAATAGACTTCGGGCAAGTTCGCCGATCTCGATTCCCATTTCGAGCATGGCCTGTGTCGATGCATCCGGTGGGCTGGCCAGCTGAGGATGATGTACCTCAAGAAAGACGCGTTTAAGACACTGCAATCCGGCCAAGAATTTTGATTTGGACAAACGAGGGGCGGTCGGGGAAGAAAAGAGCGTGCTGGGTTCCGTCATCACAAAGAAGACCCTATCGAACCCTTCCCCTATTTGTCTACCAAGGAAAGGTCTTGCTTCTGCTAGGATAGTCCCTGTGGGATCTCTTCCTCGGATTCGCAAATCTGTGCTCACACTGGCCCTGCCTGTCACGGTTAGCAGTCTTCTGCAACGCGCCGAGGGAATCGTCGCCGTCTTCCTCGTAGGAGGGCTGGGGGCCTCCTCGATTGCCGCCGTGGGATTGGGACAGCTATTGGCGTTCATCGCTACTACACTGGTCTCCGGCCTTTCCGTGGGAGCCAACGTTCTCATCGCCCAACTCTGGGGTGCGCGACGCACTCGCGATGGCGAAGACGCCGCGACCCACCTGCTGGTTTTGGGCCTCGCAGTGTCACTGATTCTGATGGCGGCTGGTATTTTCTTTAATCGTGCGGCCATGGACCTCTTGGGAGCGCAGATCGACCTCATCAATCAAGCGGAACCCTACTCCGATCTCATCTTTCTCGTCATTCCCTTCACCGTCTTACTTCACACACTCACGTCAATCTTGCAGGGTACCGGCGATACGCGGACCCCGATGTTCGTCTTGATCGGTGTCAATCTACTGCATCTCACTCTCGCCTATCCCTTAATCTATGGCTTCTGGGGGTTCCCTGCCTGGGGGCTCACAGGAGCGGCGGTGGCCGTTGGAGTCGCGGAAGGCACCGGCTTTGCTTATCTAATGTGGGCCTGCCGCAAGCTGTTTCGCATCCCCTCCACCATGCGCAGAGATCTCCTCCACGCAACCTGGCGAATCGGCGCACCGGTTTCGGGCGAACGCATCTTCCAGCAAGTCGGCATCATGGTATACACGAAGATTGTCTTTCTCTATGGCACGGTTACCTATGCCGCACACCAGGTCGGCTTGTCGATCGAGTCGTTGTCCTTTCTTCCAGGATATGGGTTTGCCATCGCCGCCGCTACAATGGTGGGGCAGAGCATCGGTGCCGGAAAGTATGTGCGCGCAAAAATGGAAAACTGGGAGGCCAACCGGTTGGCGGCCGGCGCAATGGCAATGATGGGGGTACTGTTCTTCTTCTTCCCCTATGTGCTCCTCCGCACATTTACTGACGACGCCTCCGTCATCGAGCTAGGCACCACGTTCCTTCGCGTTGTTGCGCTCCTGCAAATCCCGCTCGCACTGACGATGGTCCTGGCTGGCTCACTCCGAGGAGCCGGCGATACCCCCTTTATTATGTGGGCGACCACCATCGGGATGTGGGGTGTACGCGTTCCATGGGCCATCGTCACAGGGTTTTTGCTAAAGCTGGATATCCTGTTCGTCTGGAGTGCCATGATCGCAGATTGGACAGTTCGGATGGGGTTGCTGTTATGGCGCTATCGATCGGAACGCTGGAAGACGATTCAAGTAATAGGACAGACGAACAAGAAAAGCGCTAACAGTTTCTGAGCGAGGGTCTCGTGTCCGCTCCCACTCCTTTAGTGACTTCAACCCGCGTCACACCCTTCACGTTGGCGCAGAGATCGCCAAGACCGGGAGTGATCAAACGAAATGGGCCACCCTTCTCAGGCGGTAGAGTTTCTCCGTCAAGCTCGTAGACCAGGATCCCAAACTCATTGGCCTGTTGCAGCGTGAGACTGGCCGAATACTTTCCGTCTCCGGAGTGAAACGTCACGTGGTCGGCTTGGATCGCGAGAGCCGGCACATCAAGTAGACCCTTGAGTCTGATTCCTTTCCCTTGCATGCTCGGCATGACAGTCGACACATCCACGTGATGCTGTGCGGGAAGCCTCGAGATCGATGCATAATCAAATGTCACAGGCCGTACTACCGCTCCCTCGATCCGGAGCGTGTCAGGTCCGGTCCTTTCACGTTCGGTGATCGTCTTGACCATCGCCGTCAACGCTTCATTAAGTGGGGTCGGAATCCCAATTTCACGCCCGAGTTTCACCACGTAGCCGTTGAGATAGTCGATCTCCGTTGGGCGTCCTGCTTTCCAATCGTCGTACATCGATGTGTGGATATCTCGAATCTCCTGCGTCCAGCGGAGAACTTGCTCAGCCATATCGGATGCCAGCGGCACCTTGACGCCCGCCGCCACCGCCGCTACCTCTCCTACTATCTGATGTATCACGCGCAACATCTCGGGATGATCGAGTGCCTTGGCCACCCTATCGTCGATGATAACTGTGAGTGGATTGAACACGCAGTTCCAGCACATTTTCTCCCACTTGCTGCGGCGGATGTCATCGGTGAGTTGGCAGGGAATGTTCGCCTGCTTGAAGATCTCCGCAACAGCCCAAAGGCGAGGGCTCTTGTGGCCCATCATTTCGCCGATCATCACCGCACCTTTTTTGTAGTGATCGATGACACCTGGCGCCGCGATCTTGGAGTAGATGAATGCCACCCCGCCCACGACACAGTCGCGCCGCAATCGAGCAATCAAACGATCTTCGGTGTCCACACCATTTTGTAAGGTCAGGACGACTGTCTGATCAGTCATGACCGGAAGGAGTTGAGCCATCACCTCCTCAAGGTCATAGGCTTTGACGGACAGGATAATCAGATCAGGCGTCGGCAGTTCTCGTGGATCCGACGCAGCACGTGGACGTACGGTAAACGAGCCGGCGGCACTGCGAATCGTCAGTCCATTTTGCTGCACTGCTGCTAATGTTTTTGGTCGCAGCAGGAACGAGACGTTGGGATTGTTCTTCGCAAGGTAGGCGCCAAAAAATCCGCCTACTGAGCCGGCGCCGACCATTAAAACGTGTTGCATGCCATTCCTTCAGAGGTAAGCGGCAGTTACTATACCACGCACCCCTAAAGGACTGAAGTCATGTACAATGCGACCCAGATATTATTTATGTCACTCGACGACCAGCTTCGTCTCATTCGTGCGCACCTTGCTTCGGCTCAATCGATTGCCGTCTTAACCGGTGCGGGAATTTCTGCAGACAGCGGCGTGCCGACCTTTCGTGGTGTGGATGGCTTGTGGCGAACTTATCGCGCAGAGGATCTCGCAACGCCAGAAGCGTTTGAACGGGATCCGCGGATTGTGTGGGAATGGTACAACTGGCGGCGCGAGCTCATCGCGACGAAATCACCGAATCCTGCACACTTCGCGCTTGCCGAACTCGAACGGCGCGCTAGCCATAGAATGTGGTTGATCACCCAGAACGTCGACGGCCTCCACCGCGCAGCCGGCTCGCACAGGCTCTCGGAGATTCACGGCAATATTTGGATGGTCCGCTGCACGGATTGTGGACTTGTGACCGAGGATCGTCGCGTTCCGATTCCTATCCTTCCGGCATGTGAGACCTGCGGAGCACTCGTCCGCCCGCACATTGTATGGTTCGGTGAGTTCCTTAATCCAGCGGAGATCCAGCGCTGCACCGAGGTGCTCCAATCGTGTGACGTGCTGCTCGTGATTGGCACTTCCGGCATGGTATATCCCGCCGCGGGCTTCGCTTCAGTCGCGAAACAGGCCGGCGCGACGGTCGTTGAAATCAATCTGGATGAAACGCCGCAGTCGAACCTGGTCGATCTGACGTTGCGAGGGAGAGCGAAGGACCTCGTGCCTCAACTACTCTGAACGACGCACCAATGGAAGCAGCTCGTCGAGTGTGCGAATGACCGGTACGCCGGCCTCTCGCACACCACCCTTGCGGTCCAGCAAGATACCGGTGAGCCCCGCCTTTTCTGCTCCTTCGACATCATCTCGGAGGCTGTCGCCGACATGGACCGCCTCTTCCGGATCCACGGCGTGCTTCTCCAACGCAACCTCGTAGATTTTAGGTGCTGGTTTGGCAGCTTGCGCCAGGCTTGAGATCGTCACCGAGTCGAAGAACGACTCAATCCCTAATCCCCGAAGGACCGTAAACAGGCGTGAGTCGAAATTAGACACGATTCCGAGCTCAAATCTATGTTCACGAAGTCTCGAGAGTACTCTTTCGGTCTCCGGATACAGCACCCACGACCGCGGATCTTCGAAAACCTGAAACACCTCCTCAAAGAAGTCATCGAATCGTTCGAACATCCCGACGCGATAAAACACACTGTGGACGACATCGAACCACCAAAGCCGCTCACATTGTTTGAGTTTTAAGGGGGCTGTCTCAACAAAGACCGGCGGAGGGGCCTCACGAAAGGCCCGTCTGAATGCCTCCCTAATAGCTTCGAGCGAGTCCGGTCTCTGCTGAAACCCGTGCTTGGATGCGTAACGGAGGTAAATCTCCCCGACCGATCCATTCACATGGAAGAGCGTCTCAGCTGCGTCGAACAAGATGAGCTGGATTGGTGTTTTCATCGACCACATATTCCCGAGTGGAGCGGATTCTAGTCACCTCAAACGATCGACGTCAAAGCCAACGTGAATCAGTGGTTTTCTTGACAAAGAATAACCTCACTGTTAGCTTCGAGTTAGTCCAATAAAATTGGTGAGTTACGTGCCTTCAACGATTTTTGTGATCGACAGCAGTCCGGCGGTTCGTCGCATGGTCGAGCAGATCTCGACGCCGGAAGGCTTCGAGGTCATCGGATTTCAGGATGGCCCCACCGCGTTAGAGGCGGCCCGCAAGATGAGCCCGCATCTCATCATCGCCGACTACCACTTGGATAACATGACCTTCTCGGGATTCTGCAAAGAAGTTCACAAGATCGATAACTTAGCGGACACGTACATCATCTCGCTGATCAGCCCATCCGATCGTCTGGACGAAAAAAATTTGAGATCGTTAGGAGTCAAAGCGTTTCTCAAGAAACCGTTCCAGTCTGAGAACTTGTTGGAAGTCATCAAAGATCTCGACCACCATTCTCGCTCCGGGGCAACTGGATCGAAGAAACACCGGTCTTGGCCTCCGACATCGAGCGCCACTGATTCGGACGATGATCCCTCGTCGTTGGCTCACGTGAATCAGGGTGAACTCTCTGAAGAGGATACGGGCCAGATCACGGCTGCCCAGATCCCTCCGCCTGCAATTTCGAAAAACTCAGCTGCACCGACGCCGCAACCAACTACTCCAGTCACACAAAAAACGACGAGCAAACCCGAAGACGGCATGAAGGTTCATTCCGACCCACTGATGCAGTGGATGTCTGAGCGCACCGAAGAGAAAATCGCGAACATGCTTCCACAAGTCATAGGCCAAGAACTAGCTTCGCAGGTTGCCAAAGCAGTCCAAGATGAAGTGCAGACCCAATTAGGCGCCACCCTGTCGCAAGAACGGCTGGCGCATATAATCGAACCGCTTCTCGCCAAGGAATTGTCCAATGTGTTGGAGCGCGAGATGCCGGTGTTGGAACCAATCATCCGGCACAGCATCTTCGAAATCGCCAGCCCGCTCGTGAGGGACAGCATCGACGGGCTCGTACGCGAACAGGCCGAGACGGTAAAGAAGACACTGCCCGATCTCGTCCACGATCACCTTGGCTCGATCGACGTGCTGGTGCGAGACGAGATTCACCAGGCTGCGGTGAAGCAGGCCTCAAACAAAGTCGACGAGATCGTACGCGCGGCAGTCAAAGAACAGATTGAACAGGCCGTTGAGCGTCTCGTGCCGGGAATTGCTGAAGAACAGATCAAAGCCGAATTGAAACGCCTCACCGCCACCGAGTAGCGAAACCGCGACTCCGCTTCGTTACCCCTTCTTCCCTTTCTTGCTCCGACGAGCTTTGGCCAAAGCCTTCATGCGCTTGATATTCTTTCGGTGCTTAATCCGAGTTTTCTTATCCTTGAGCCGTCCTGTCGCCATAGTCGCTCCATGCTGGTGAGAGTAAAATAATTTGTCCCTTCGCAACGATGCGAACGGTTGTATAGCACAAGCCACAAGGGCCGACAAGCCGCGCAGGCGTTTGCTTGTGGGGCTCCACCTTGCATGTTAAGATGCCCGCCTCTCAACAAACATTGGTTGGCAATGACGACCCCACAGCTCGACAAAACGTACGATCCGAAAGTCGTTGAACCGCGCTGGTACCAGCTGTGGGACCAAAGGGGCTTATTCCATGCGTCCGTCACCCACCCGGGCGAGCCGTACTGCATCGTCATCCCGCCGCCGAACGTCACCGGGTCTTTGCACGTCGGCCATGCGCTCAACAACTCGATCCAGGATATTCTAATCCGCTGGCGTCGCATGCAAGGACGAAACGTGCTGTGGATGCCAGGCATGGACCATGCTGGGATCGCCACACAGAATGTCGTCGAGCGGCAACTCGTCGCAGAAGGCACGTCGCGCGAACAGCTCGGCCGGGAGAAATTTATCGAGCGGGTGTGGGCATGGAAGGCCCAATTCGGCGGCATCATCATCCAGCAGCTTAAGCGACTCGGCGCCTCCTGCGATTGGGCTCGGCTCCGTTTTACGATGGATGAGGGCCTGTCGAAAGCCGTCCTGGAAGTCTTCGTTCGGCTATATGAGGACAACCTCATCTATCGTGGCGAACGGTTAATCAACTGGTGCCCGCGCTGCCTGACCGCGCTATCAGACATCGAAGTCGAGCACGAGGTGATCAAAGGGAAGCTCTATTCGATTCAATATCCGCTGGAGCACGATCCAGCAACTCATCTGACCGTCGCGACAACCCGTCCGGAGACGATGCTTGGAGATACCGCTGTCGCAGTGCATCCTGAGGACACTCGTTATCGCCATTTAATCGGTAAACGGGTACGTCTCCCTTTGACCAACCGCACTATTCCTATCGTCGGAGATTCGATTCTCGTCGATCGTCAGTTCGGAACCGGCGCGGTTAAGATCACACCGGCGCACGACTTCAACGACTTTGAAGCTGGAGAACGGCATCACTTGCCGCGCCTGCCCATCTTGGATCACCAAGGGCTGCTCGATCGAGCAGGGCTACAAGTAGCTGGTGTCGAAGCAGCCGTCATTGATGCCATCGCGACACTGCCCGTTATGAAAGCACGTCCAAAAATCGAGCAGGCATTGAAAGATCGAGGGTTGCTGGTCAAGGTCGAAGACCACAGGATGGCGCTCGGTAAATGTTATCGATGCAAGACCGTCGTTGAGCCGTACCTATCGCCTCAGTGGTTCGTCAAGATCAAGCCGCTCGCTGAACCAGCCATCAAAGTAGTCGAGGACGGTCGTATCCGCATCATTCCAGAAGGATGGACCAACAATTATCTCGGCTGGATGCGGGAGATCAAAGACTGGTGCATCTCGCGCCAGATTTGGTGGGGACACCAGATTCCCGCCTGGTATTGCCGTACATGTAATGAAAACCTGATCATCGAAAAGAAAACTTCGACTTCTTCCTCCCCGCGCCTCACCATCCTACAGGGAGCCAAACCGATCGTCGGGAAAACCGCGCCTATCTCTTGTCCTGCATGCGGTGGCCAGGAATTTATCCGAGATCCCGACGTGCTTGACACCTGGTTCTCATCAGGCCTCTGGCCCTTCTCTACCCTTGGTTGGCCGGAGGAGACCTCTGAGCTCAAAACCTACTATCCCACCTCGACACTCGTGACCGGGCTCGACATTCTTTTCTTTTGGGTCGCCCGCATGATCATGCTCGGGCTGAAGTTCATGGGCGAGGTCCCCTTCCGAGATGTCTATATTCACGCCCTCGTGCGGGATGCGGAAGGTCAAAAAATGAGCAAGTCAAAAGGCAACGTGATCGATCCGCTCCATGTGATGGAAGAATTCGGCACCGACGCGCTGCGATTTACTCTGGCCTCGATGGCCTCTCCAGGGCGTGATCTCAAGCTCGCCGAAGAACGGATCGAGGGGTACCGGAATTTCGCCAACAAGATCTGGAACGCCGCCCGGTTCAGCTTGATGTATCTTGGTGGTTCGCGCACCCAGTTGCCACCAGCCGAGCGGACTTTCCCTGACCGCTGGATTCTCGGCCGCCTCCACCGCACCATCACCTCCGTGACGGCCGAGATGGAGGCTTACCGCTTTGACCGTGCTGCAAATGCGCTCTACCACTTCATCTGGCACGAGTACTGCGATTGGTACCTAGAGCTCATCAAGCCGGTCCTGCAAGATGCGGCTCACCCCGATGGTCCAAGCACGAGGCATACGCTGATCGAGACCCTTGAAATCACCTTACGATTGCTCCATCCCTTTATGCCCTTTATCACTGAAGACATTTGGCAGCATCTGCCGCACCAGGGGGAAAGCATCGTCTTGCAACCCTACCCGACAGCAGACGCCGCATGCATTATTTTGGAAACAGCACAGCGTTTTGAGCTTCTTGAACAGACCATTGCCTTAGTCCGCACGGCCCGTGTTCTTTTGAACTATCCACCAGGACAGCAGATCCAATTCTATGTCTCGCACGAGGAACCCAAACGGAAACAACAGTTGACCCAACTTAGCAATTACCTTGTCCACCTTGGTCGTGGCACAGCCGAACTCGCTCCAATTGCCCAGTGGCCAACCACCCAACTGCTCCGTCTCGTCAGCGAAGGTCTGTCTGTTGGCGTCGCTGTAGCCGATGATGTCGATGTGAAAAAAGCGCTGGACCGGATCGTGAAACAGCGATCTGAGCAGGCCAAGGAAATCGAGCGCCTCGACAGCAAGCTTCGTAACAGCGATTT
>UEXT01000079.1_pt1 | contig 10892 bp, 4 predicted proteins | sample 4301081 | NCBI WGS metagenome assembly UEXT01 (sample SAMEA4773177, study PRJEB27434) | metagenome | biome: 2259; feature: agricultural soil; material: soil | place: USA | collected 2014-09 | depth 0.25 m
TTTTTTCATACTTGCGCGAGATCACACAATTCTTGCCTTCGAGGGGGGCCCATAAGAAAATGCCCGATATGAAGTTCAGTACGTCGCTAGGGACGATAGCCGCTCTTGCGGTGGCGCTTTCCGGCTGTTCCGGCTCAAGTGGAGGGGGAAGTGTGTCGATCAGCACGACCTCGGCCAATTTTGCTGTAGCGGGAAACCCCTATACGTCGACCCTCGTTGCGGTGGGAGGATCACCTCCGTATACCTGGGCAGTCGTCAGCGGATTGCCGGCGTGGGTCTCGCTCAATACGGCAACAGGAGTTCTTACGGGAACTCCGACCACCTCCGACGTCGGCAACTTCAATCCGACTTTTCGTGTGACGGATACCGCCGGAGTCACCGGGGTCGGCTCCGTCCTCCTGGCCGTGCACAATCGCACCGATATAGTGTCCGTCGACAATAGTACGCCTCCCGTGCCCGGGAATGCGGTCAGCAGCAAGCCGGCAATTAGCAGCGACGGTCGGTTCGTCGCCTTTGCCTCGTCCAGCAATCTCATCTCCGGCGTCGGTGGATCACAAATTTATCTCCATGATTGGCAAACGAATCAAACGAGCTTGGTGTCACGTGACAGTGGAACGACAATCAATCCGGGCAATGGTGTAAGCAACACACCTTCGATTAGCTCGGATGGACGCTTCGTAGCCTTTGTCTCATCCTCAACCAATCTGGTGTCCAGTGTCTCAGGTCAGCAGATTTATCTGCGCGATGTGCAAGCCGGTGTGACGAGCCTTGTGTCGAAGGATAATTTCGGCAATCCGGCCAGTGCTGGATCGAACAATACGGCCCCATCCATCAGTGGCGGCGGGAACTTAATTGCGTTTGTCTCGAATGCGACGAATTTTGGTGCCTCCGGCCAACAGATCTATCTCCATGATACCCAAGTCAGCGGCGCCTTTCCGAATGGCCAAACTATTTTGATATCGAAAGACACCACCACTCCAATTCCGATACCTGGCAACGGCACAAGCGACACCCCGTCCATCAGTAATGATGGATGCTTCATAGCCTTTACCTCTGCATCGTCGAACCTAGGGGCTCCCCCCAACCAGATATTTGTTCGAGGTCCCCTTGCTATCGCGGGTTGTGTGGGAACCGAAGTGACCACGTTGGCGTCGAAAGACAATTCGGGTAATCCTGCAAGTGCCGTAGGGCTTACCACCGTCAATCCATCCATCAGTGGCAACGGCCGCTCTATCGCGTTTGTCTCGAATGCGACGAATTTTGGTGCCTCCGGCCAGCAGATCTATCTCCATGATACCCAAGTCAGCGGCGCCTTTCCGAATGGCCAAACTATTTTGATCTCGAAAGACAACACCACTCCAACTCCGATACCTGGCAACTTTCCAAGCGATTCCCCGTCCATCAGTATTGACGGATGCTTCGTAGCCTTTACTTCCCAATCAACAAATTTAGGAGCACCAGCCAATCAGATACTTATCCGGGGGCCCCTTGCCATCGGAGGTTGTGTCGGATCCGAACAGACCTCTTTGGTGTCGAAGGATAGCGCAGGCAATCCTGCCAATAGCGTTGCCGGGGGTACAATTGATCCATCTGCCAATGGGAACGGCCAGTTCATCGCCTTCTCTTCCACAGCTACCAATCTGGTTTCTCCTCCACCTGGGAACCGACAAATCTACGTCCGTGCGATGCCGTAACCGGTAGAGCTTCCTGTCGCAGCGTGGTACGATCACGTCGCGATGCCGCTCACTCGCTTTCATCCCCTCATCGCTGACTGGTTCCATTCATCCGTCGGGACTCCGACAGATGTGCAGCAGGCCGCCTGGCCCGCCATTCAATCGGGTCAAGACGCGCTCATCGCGGCACCAACGGGATCGGGCAAGACCTTCGCTGCGTTTTTTTCCTGCATTGATCACCTTTTCAAGCAAGCGCTTGCCCGCGAGCTCGATGATCGAACCCAGGTGCTCTACGTTTCCCCGCTGAAGGCCCTCAGCAACGACGTGCAGAAGAACCTTCAGCAGCCGTTGAATGAGATCGGGCAGGCCGCCTTGCAGGCCGGGTTACTGATGCCCGAACTGCGTGTGTTGGTGCGCACCGGCGACACGCCGATGGTGGAGCGTCAGCAGATGCTGAAGCGGCCCCCGCACATTCTCGTGACCACGCCGGAATCGCTCTTCATCCTACTCACGGCCGAGAAGAGCCGTCGCATGCTTCAAACAGTCCGGACGGTTATCCTGGACGAAATCCATGCAGTCGCTCCAAACAAACGAGGAGCCCATCTGACCTTGTCGCTGGAGCGATTAGAGGCTCTGACCTTGGTCGAGCCGCAACGGATCGGCCTGTCGGCCACGCAGCGGCCGATCGAAACCGTCGCGCAGTTCCTCGTCGGCGATCGGCCGATGCCAACCATTATCGACGTCGGCCACAAGCGAGCGATGGATCTGGCGGTCGAAGTGCCAAAGGATGAACTCAGCGCGGTCGTGACGAATGCGATTTGGGCCGACGTCTATGATCGATTGGCTGAATTAGTCAGGCAGCATCGTTCGACGCTCGTGTTTGTCAATACCAGACGGTTGGCTGAACGGGTCTCGCACCATCTCGAAGAACGGTTGCAAGACCTCGGTGCTGATGCCGTGGCGGCTCACCACGGAAGTCTGTCTCGCCAGATCAGGCTTTCGGCAGAGGAGCGACTGAAGACAGGCAAGACACGGGTGGTGGTGGCGACCGCGTCGCTGGAGCTGGGCATTGACGTCGGAACCGTCGATTTGGTCTGCCAGATCGGCTCGCCTCGCTCGATTGCCACCGGTCTGCAACGGATCGGACGCGCCGGTCACTGGATCAAGGCAATTCCTAAAGGCCGATTGTTTGCGCTCACCAGGGACGAATTGCTTGAATGTGCTGCGTTGATACGAGCGATCCGTCGTGGCCTGCTCGATCACATGAGCGTGCCGCCCGCGCCGCTTGATGTCTTGGCGCAACAAGTGGTGGCCGCCGCCGCCACGCAGGTTTGGCAGGTGGACGAACTCTTTAACCTCTGTCGGCGGGCTTACCCGTATCGTGGTCTGACTCAGACCGAGTTTCAGCAAGTGCTTGGCATAATGGCTGATGGGATCGCCACACAGCGAGGCCGAGGACAGGCGCACCTCTACTACGATCGCATCAATCACCGGATCAAGGGGCGGCGAGGGGCTCGACTCGCAGCGATCACCTCCGGTGGCGCAATTCCCGACACGGCGAACTATGCGGTCGTGGCAGAGCCAGACGGCACGGTCGTAGGATCGGTGGACGAAGACTTTGCCGTGGAAAGTTTGGCCGGCGACATCATGCTCCTCGGGAATACGTCCTGGCGGATTAAAGGGATCGAAGCCGGCAAGGTCCGCGTCGAAGATGCCCACGGCGCCCCTCCCAACATTCCGTTTTGGCGTGGTGAAGCGCCGTCGCGAACCGCGGAACTGTCGGCGGAAGTCGCCGAGCTGCGGAAGGAGTTGGCGAGGATGCTGCAGGCGTCATCGCCGGCTACAAGCTCTCAGCTGTCAGCGATCAGCTGGCTCAAGACCGAATGTGCGCTCGATCAACGTGGTGCGGAGCAGGCTATCGAATATGTCCTGGCCGGAATGACGATCCTTGGGACTGTGCCGACCCAGGAGACAGTTGTCGCCGAGCGATTCTTCGATGAGAGCGGTGGGATGCAGCTGGTGATCCATGCGCCGTTCGGAGGGCGGATTAATCGGGCATGGGGCCTCGCGTTGCGCAAGCGCTTCTGCGTCACGTTCGATGTCGAGCTGCAAGCGGCGGCGACGGATAATGGCATTGTGATCTCGCTAGGGGAGCGACATAGCTTTCCCTTGGAGTCGGTGATCGGGTTTCTCCACAGTCGAACAGTCCGTGAAGTGCTGACCCAGGCGCTGTTGCAAGCGCCGATGTTCATGACCCGTTGGCGATGGAACGTGACGCGCGCGTTGGTCTTGCTCCGATTTGCCACGGGCAAGAAGGTCCCGCCTCAGATTCAGCGGATGAAAGCCGAAGATCTTCTGGCGGCCGTGTTCCCCGACGCCGTGGCCTGTCAGGACAATATGGCCGGCGAGCGGGCGAGGCAGATTCCTGATCACCCGCTCGTCAATGAGACGGTGCGGGATTGTTTGACCGAGGCGATGGATGTCGAAGGCCTCATGCAACTGTTCGCGCGGATCGAAGCTGGTACGGTCCACTGTCTGGCCGTGGAGACGCCGGCGCCCTCGCCCTTTTCCCATGAGATCTTGAACGCCAATCCCTACGCGTTTCTCGACGATGCGCCGCTGGAAGAACGCCGGGCGCGGGCCGTGGAGCTGCGCAGAATACTCCCGCCTGCCCTGGCAGGCGAGGTCGGTGCGCTCGATCCGGCGGCGATCGAGGAAGTGGCTCGTGAGTCCTGGCCGGTTGTCCGTGATGCTGATGAGCTTCACGATGCCTTGCTGACCCTCCTGTGGGTGCCGAGCTGTGAGGTTGCCGACTGGGAACGGTTCATGCCGGAATTGGCGCAAACCGGTCGGGCTATTGAGTTGCGGGCAGGGAGTGGTGCGCTAGAGACGAACGGATGGGTTGCGACGGAAAATCGTGATCGGATTGAGAAGTTGTTTGCAGGTGGCGAGGATGACACGACGCTCGATGCCATCAATCAGGGTTGGATGGAAAGCATCGGCCCGACGACTGCGACCGAACTGGCTGCACGATTGCAGATTCCGATTGAATCGATCGATCAATCATTGGGCCGCCTCGAAGCCGCGGGGCTGGTCCTCCGCGGACGATTTAGGGTTCACGCTTCACGAGTGACGAGTGATGAGACTGAGTGGTGTCATCGCCGCTTGCTGGCCCGCATCCATCGGTTGACGATCGGCCGGCTAAGGAAAGAAGTGGAGCCTGTGACGGCAGCCGAGTTCATGCGGTTTCTGTTGCAGTGGCAGCACGTCGCACCTGGATCGCGTCAACATGGAGAAGCGGGCCTTTTGGAAGTGGTGAAGCAGCTTGCGGGATTCGAGGCCGCAGCATCCGCCTGGGAATCGCAGCTCTTGCGCCTTCGCCTGGCGAAATATGAGCCGGAGCTCCTGGACCGGCTCTGCTTGAGCGGAGCGGTCAGTTGGGGCCGGTTGTCTCCTCATCCACGTCTTGCGCAAAGTGTGGAGCCTGATCGAGTACGTCGGATCGTCCCAACGAGTGTGGCGCCGATCAGTCTCTTCCCTCGGGAGGAGGGTGAGTGGTTGCTGGAGACTTTCCATGATGACTCCGCATTGGCGGGACCCGTACCGTTTGCCCAATTGAGCGCCGTCGCGCAGGACCTACGCCGTGCGTTGCACGACCGAGGAGCCAGCTTCTTCGCCGATCTGGCACGGATGACCAATCATCTCCCGACAGAGGTGGAAGATGGACTCTGGGAACTCGTAGCCGCCGGCTTGGTCACGGCCGATGGGTTCGACAATCTTCGTGCCCTCATGGACCCACGCCGGCGCCGTGCGGAAGGACGGGAACGGTCTCGCAGACCTCGTCATGCGGCTGGCCGATGGTCACTCCTCAGACAAGTTGTCACCCATCAGCCATCAGGCATCAGCTCAGCTGAGTTGGTCGTCCGTCAGCTCTTACGCCGCTACGGCGTGGTGTTTCGCGATCTTTTGGCGCGGGAATCATTGGTCCAATCGTGGCGTGATCTGCTGGTGGCCTATCGACGAATGGAGCTCAAGGGCGAAATTCGCGGGGGACGTTTCGTTTCGGGGTTCGTCGGCGAACAATTCGCCTTGCCGGAGGCGGTTGAAGCGCTTCGCGCGATTAGGAAAGGCGATAGGTCGACTGGTGCGATGGAAGTCAAACTCTCCGCTTGCGATCCGTTGAATCTAGTTGGGGTGATCCTGCCTGGCCCACGTGTCCAGGCCGTCCCAAGCAATTTCATCGTCTTCCGCGACGGTCTTCCTGTTTGGACCGTGTCGGGAAGGGGAGGAGGTGCGGATCGAGGTGAGGTGACGGAATTCTCTCGCGTAAGCCGCTGGTCGTAAGCGGGATCGACCCAGTGCCCTCAGCTCGTCGATCAAGAGAATCATCCTGCCGGCCTTGAATTGATGCCAGATCGTGTGGCACCGTCCTGGGCGCGAGATTTCGCCACGAATGAGGCGTGGACGCGGCGATCGAGGGAATGGCGAGGCGTCTGCTGATTTCACCTTGAAAATCCTGATTAAGCTCAGCTAGAGTCCCCGCCGAATCGTGTGTTTTTGCTGGGAGCCTCGCTGCTATCTACGAGCAGGATATCTCGCCCAAGGAGCCCATATGCCCAGAGCCGAATCTTCCGATGTTCCGGTCCTACGAAACGTATTCCACCCATCGGATTTCAGTCCGGCCAGTCACACAGCCTTTGCGCACGCACTCACCGCGGCATTGACTGCGAAAGCCAAATTGACAATCCTGCACGTTTCCCCTCAGCGGAGAGATCGGTGGGCCGACTTTCCCGGAGTACGAGAGACCCTAGAGCGCTGGGGCCTGCTGCCGGAAAATAGCGAACGATCCGCCGTCTCGAAACTGGGTATCAACGTCGCAAAGGTCCAAACCGTGGACAAAGACCCCATCGAAGCGGTAACGGCCTACCTAACCAACCACAGCACGGATCTAATCGTGCTTGCCACGGATCAGAGCAAAGGAAAGGTTCGATGGCTCAACAAATCCGTGGCCACTGGTGTCGCGCGCAAGGCTCGCCAGATGACACTCTTCATTCCCAAGGGAGTGGATGGGTTCGTTTCTTTGAAAGACGGCTCCATATCGCTGAAGAACATCCTAATTCCGGTCACATTCGCTCCACCGGCGCAGCCAGCCATCCAGGCCGCTGTTCGAATCGCGTCACGGCTCAGTTGTACCTCTGGGGTGTTTACCGTCCTGCATGTCGGAGAGGATGGAAGCATGCCCGATATCCAGTGTCCGAAGCTGGCAGGCTGGCGCTGGAACAAGCTCACCAAAAGCGGTGAGGTTGTCGATGTGATTGATCAGACCGTACGAGAGACTGAAGCAGACCTCATCGTCATGTCCACTGAGGGGCGGAACGGTTTTCTCGATGCGCTGCGTGGAAGCCACAGCGAACGGGTTTTACGTAAGGCTCGGTGTCCGATCCTGGTGATTCCTGCGGGCGGGTTCATCGGATCGGTACTTTAAATTGAGCAGCGCACGCCTCTCTCCTACCTGGTCGCCCAGCGCTCGGAATTTTGGGGTGGACTCGGAACGAGGCGGCTTACGTGAAACCCATATCATTACGTCCTATTGCTGTAGGACACAGGGGGCCGGTACTCCTCAATTGCCTGCACATCGAATGATGCTCAGTTAGCCCATAGGCGCTGATACCACTTCTTGTCGTCACTCGTCGGCAATGCAGCGATGTTCATCGCCTTCCGGATGTCGCCGATGTTCCAACCCGTCAGCGTCGCGAGCGTCTGCGCCTCCCGTTCATAACGCTCGCGGAGTTGTTGCCGATAGGCCGTGGCAGCTGGACACTCGTCTGTGCCTGTCCAAGGATGTCGCAGGACATAGCGGGCCTGAAAGTTGGCCCGGTCCGAGGTTTCCTGGAAGATCAGGTCTTCAGGAAAGTGTGCTGCGTCATAGCGAACGTGTAGCCGCGTAAGGAAGACGTTCTGTGCCTGACCCCTCCAGACTTTCCCGCCGCTGTCTTGCCAGAATACGCCGAGGCTGCGGAGTTCTTCGGCGGAAAGGGGGTTGGCGGCGCAGGGGTCGCACCAGTTCATGTCCCAGGCATATTCCAGGAACACGCCGCGCTCATTCTCACGTTTCGCTTGCTGGGTGAATAGATCGCGATAGAAGTCCCCGAACCTGTCTTTCACATACAGGGGAATCTCCTGGGCTTCCGGCAGGCGCACGGTCCGATAATTCGTTGTTTCCACGCGGCCCTGCTTGGTCAGGAAGTAGATGAAGAGCTCCTGCGCTCCGTCCGCATTCACCGTGCCGAGGCGGATCGGCAGCATGAACTTCGGCGACTCGAATGCGATTTGGAGCGGCCGAAGGTGGGTAAAGCCGAGTTTTGCTTGCTCCTCCAGATTTACCTTGGCTACAAAGAATTTCATGTTCTGTTTCAGATAACTATGCAACACGGACGACGCGCCGTTCGGAATGCGGTAACCGTTTTCGGTAAGCCAGGTTTCGAGCCCGGCGCTCTCCTTTGCCGAGAGGATCAGAATATCGTACTCGCCGACGGTATACTGCGCCTCCACGGTCACGCCCAAGGCCTTCTCTCGATCGAGTTTCCCTGCGGCAGCTGGCGCCATGTTCTGGAGCGCGCCGCTCCTTCGTTCAAAGAGTTCGTACTTCACGCAAGGATTCGCGTCGAAATATTCCACCAATCGCGGCGCAGAATAATCGGCGAGATGTTTCAGCACCGCTGGATCGCCGACATGGATTTGGTCTTTCTCCAACACCGTCGGCACAGGCACCACCAGCGCAAATTCCTTCACGTCGCCTTTGAAATCATTGACCATCGTGATGACGGTCTTGTCGTCGTGGCGGGCGATGGCGACTTCGGACGCCTTGTTAAAGAGTTTTGTGTCGGCCTTTCCGACATAAAAGCCGCAAAAGGCCGAAGCGGACCCGCTCCAGAGGAGCAGGCTGGTGACAAACGTGAAAGCGAGCACAAGCGGGCATGTCATAAGAGCCTCCTTTGAAAATGAAGGGATGGGGACAGCGAGAGATGTTGAACTATGGCCGACCGAAGGACGGGACCAATCGTATCGGGAACCGGGAAGAAGACGATCGAGCAGGGGCACTAGCGGAGAGCAAACGATCAACCCCCAGAGTGGGCCGTTGGGACGGAACAGCACGAATTGCACAGAGAGGGCGGCCACCGCGACCAGAAAGGCGAAGAAGATGCGGCCGGCTCGGGAATCCGGGGTGGTCTTGGGGTCCGAGATCATGAAGAAGGAGAAGATGAGCAGCGTGATGCTTTCGATTTGATGCAATGGGATGGTCAGCGGATCGCCAAGCCACAGCGCCCGCGCGACCAGCAGGCCGAAATAGAAGGCGAGGAACGAGAGCGTGACATCCGCTCTCGCCGCGCGTGTGACGACGAGGCTGCCCATGCAGGCAATGAGAAAGCCAAGCCAGGCAATCTGTCCCCACTGTCCCGGTGAGATCCAGCCAAGACCGCTGGCGAGTATGACCGCTAGCGCGAGATTTGTCGGATTGAAAATGTGCTTACTCTTCCAGCGAATGACAAACTTGCTGCCAATGGCAATGAGCGAAGCCAGGGCCGTGACATAGAGATCGTTCGTGCGGAGTAGGAGGCAGAGGGAGAGGGCTGAAATCAGCGGGCTACGGGGATCGAACGAAGGCAGCTTATAGGAGCGCGTGCCGGCATGTTGCGTGAGCAGCGCTGTGCCAAGTGTGAGGACGATTTGGGGAATCGACACGTCGAAGTCCAACCAAAGCAGACCGTACAGCAGGAGGGTTGACAGGCTGGCGATCTGATAGAGGCGAGGGTCGACTTTTCTGGTTACCATGTCTCGTTGAGTTTCCCTGTCGCCTTGCTCCATGGAGCCCTCCCTTCTCAGGAGGATATGGAGCCAGGGGGAGAATCCTTTCAGGAGGGGAGAGGTGGGGTCTGCTGGTCTCCTGTGCTCGCGCACCGCGGCACACAAAACTCATCGAATTTTCAGATTATGGGTGGTGCTTGGTGGACGCGCGCAGTGGGAGACCGTGCGGACCCCCCCTTTGTTCGGAGCACGAACAAGCGTGGAAGGAACATCGGTATGTGTGGTGTCCCATTAGCGGTTATTGACAGAGTTTCCCGAAGTCAGGATAGTGTCTGCGAATTTGGTTCGCCGTGGTTCAGGGCACTATCGGGGATAGGCCGCCAGGCCGCAGGTCCATCTCGTAGCTCACTTAATAGTTAGACGCACATGTTTTATCGAGCAGGTTCCAAGCTAGAAGATGCAGTCGCGAATCTTGAATCGCTGCGGGCGGCGCGCCATCGAGAATCCTCCCAAGACACATCGCGGCGCCAACCTTTCCGCGCAAGACCCGGTTTCGCTGTGCACTGCTGCTGTGGATTATATGGCAGAGCTTATTCATGAAGCTAAGAGCAAGTTCATTTCGAAGAACGCCTAACAAGGCGCTCCAGCCGCCGCCCTCTTGCCGCGGCGAAGTGGCGGCAAGAGGGCGGCTGAGCTTGAGCGTTAGACCCCAATTCCCTCAATAGGGCCGTATAGTCGACTCTTTCGTGAGAGGAGGAAATCATGGAATTCTTGTGGTTTATCTTGATCGGGTTGGTGGCAGGGTGGCTGGCGGGGCAGCTCGTGAAGGGTGGCGGCTTCGGCGTTATTGGCGACATCGTCGTGGGTGTGCTAGGTGCACTGATTGGAGGCTTTCTATTTACCTCCCTTGGTGTGTCCTTGGGCGGGGGTCTGCTCGGTGCAATTATCGTTGCGACCATTGGGGCGATAGTGCTTATTTTCATCTTGCGCGTCATCAAACGAGTATAGGGGTCTAACCCGCCGCTCAACTCAGTCGCTAGTGCCATAGTTTTCGACGTAGTATCATTCAATTCGCTTTCAATGAGTGGATAGAAACTGTGTCTGGAACCGTTTCAACGGATGTAGAGAGTGTTGACAAGTAATTCAACACCCGCAAGAATCACACCCCGGCGTGCCGTCGGTCTGGGTGTACAATGCCGGTCAGTTTGCTCAATCGTTGATGTAGGCTTGGAGGAATCACTATGACCCCCATCGTCAGCATACCGTTACAGGAGTGGAATCAACGGTGTCCTGCCGTGGTGCAGGAAGACGCGGTGCGTGCGCTGGAAGAAGGCTGTGTTTTGTTTTTCCCGCAGCTGCGATTCGTCATAGAAGACGACGAACGGCACCTTCTATCCCCCGCGACTGCGGCAA
>UEXT01000332.1_pt1 | contig 10883 bp, 11 predicted proteins | sample 4301081 | NCBI WGS metagenome assembly UEXT01 (sample SAMEA4773177, study PRJEB27434) | metagenome | biome: 2259; feature: agricultural soil; material: soil | place: USA | collected 2014-09 | depth 0.25 m
GTCCTCAAAGAGTTACTTCAAGAATATCCTGATGGGCACCAGTTTCCATGTTAGTCGCCATTTGCTGCGCGTCCCGAGGTCTCACGCACAGCCGGACTTTCGAAGCTGCCCTTTGCAATATCAATCGCGCCGAAGTTGATTTTGTTCCCTGCTTTGAGCACGACAAGCCTATTCCTGACGCACAGAATCTAATCACAGACAAGGCACTGGCTTCAAAGGCTGACTGGCTCTGGTACTTGGAGGAAGATATTATTCCTCCCAGCGACGCCTTGCGCATTATGCTGCCTGAAGCCAAGGTCACGAGCGCGAAGTACCGCAACCGTGGCGGCACCTGGGCCTATTCGCACGATGCTAAGGGGCGGCTGCAATACGCTGGCATGGGCTGCTTGATCGTCCATCGCTCGATATTTGCGCGGCTGAAACAGCCTTACTTTGAATCAATTTGGGAATGGGATTGGACAGGATCGCAACCGAAGGCGAAGCGAGTTCTGCCGGGTGACACAGCGATGGGGCGGCAAGACGTTCATTTCTTCGCGCAGCTCTGGAATGAAGGCATTGAGGCAAGGTTAGCTAATATCGTCTGTGGTCACGCCAACGTGACGCGGTATCAACCTTACGGTGAGCCAAAAACCAACAATGGGTGCCATGACATAGAAATCATTTGAAGCATTAAAAACTTTTTTCAATTCTCTCAAGGTGCCTGAAGGTCTGCAGCCCGACGGCACTAGAGTTTGAGGGCAAACGCACTTTCGAAAGAGGGCGGTTGTTCTGAGGAGCAATTCTCAGAGTGGCCGCCCTCTTTTTGCGTTTGTAGGCCAAAAACTATGGATATCGAGACACAGACAAATCAAGTGCTGGAGAAGGTCGCAGGCCTTCAGGCCGTGGGGCGAATGATTAGCCGCAAGAACCTGAAGACGCTGGTAGACGCGCACCAGATCCTAGGCGATCTCATTCAGGCCGCGCAGCAAATGGAGTCGTCACGAATCTTTTTCGACGGCGAACGCCTTTCGTTTCGAGGTGGCGACGAATGATTAAGCTAAAGCTCTTCTCAGATTCAATTGAACTGCAAGCCTCCCAGATTGCGAACCAGTATCCATTCATCGCTACGATCACCTACGGCGGGAAACTCAGCGACGGCTTTGTTGGCGGGACCGAAAATATCGAGGGCGGACCTTACCGCGTTCTGATTAGCAGCGACCTACTGCGGCGGAAGATCAAGAGCCTGGCCGGGAAGTCAGTTCTTGTCTCAGACCTCGAAAGCCACAACAAGAATTACAAGGTCGGCACCTTCCTGCAAGCCTGGGTTGAGCAAACCACACTCCCTGGTGGAGAACTGGCGCTGGCTGCCAAGGCTTCTGGGTTACTCATCGAGACCGAAGACAACAAAGAAATCATTGACAGGATTATTGACGAAGCCCGCGCCGAAAAGCTGGGCTTCAGCTACGACATCAAGGACGTAAGGTTTGACCTCAAGGCAAGCACCGACTCCAGTACAGACCAGTTCGTCGATGTGACTGACTTTGAGTGGCGTGGAGCAACGATTCTCAAACGCGATGCGGCCGCGTATGAGGAAACCAAACTGGCCGCAAGCAAAACCACTCCAAGAAAGGATCAAGACGATATGACACCCGAACAAATTCGGGATGCCATCGCGCCTTTGGTCTCGCCCCTCCAATCCAGTATCGACAGTCTGAAAACGGAATATGCGAGCTTGAAGGCCGAGGTGCAAACGCTGAAGGCCAGCGTTGCATCAGGCGCTCCCAAAGACGAGAAGAAAGACGACCAGAATAACGGCGTCAGCATGAAGGATTTCGCGGCTAGTATCGGCGCTGCAATGGCCGAGGCTAACAAGCCAGTCATCGAAGCCCAGACCAAGATCCTCGAAGCGCTCACCAAGAAAGAAGAGCCAAAACAGACCGGCGTGCGTCGAAGTACCACGCTGACTGGTTCCGAGTTCCGCACCAAGTACAGCTTCGGCGACGACAAGCTGAAGTTTGAAACTGCTGATGATGTCCGGCAGGTCATCGATACGATTCATGCCAGCAACGTTCCCGAGGGCAAAAAGGGACGGATGATTGCTGAGCTTGGGGCTTTGCGGCGCGAATTGGCGCGGCAAGAGTTCTCGAATGCGGGGGTGAACTAATGAACTCCTCCGCCTATTTTGAAGCCGTAACGCAGAACGTCACTCTCGCCAATGGGGCCATCCTCGTCGACGATTTTGACCGGATGATTTTTGATGATGTTCTCAGAGAGTTTCCGATTTGGAACATCATCAGCAAGCAACTCGCTGTTGGAGATTTCACCAACGGTTTTGACCAGACAGCCGTCGGCAATGCTCGCGCAGCCGACAAGCGGGCCATGTCGTATTCGGCTGCCAGCCCGACCCGCGTTCAACGTACTCCCAAAGAAATCAAGGCCATCGTTAGGGACTTGACCTTCGGGATGTATGACCGCTCGGTGTATGCCCAGCAGGGACGACGCTTTGGTGACCTTGACGCAAAGGATGTACGGGACTGCTACGTTTCTGTCCTGCGCCTCTGGAGTGACAAGTTTTACAACGGCGACGTCGGTAGCGATCCTAACGAGTTTGATGGGCTGAAAGACGCCAACCTGATCGGAGCCGGTACAACGGTCCTGTCAACAGCTAGCATCGTCAAGACGATCAAGAACACGGTCGTTTCGATGCGGAACAGTTCAACAAAGGGAGTGAAGCCTACTCACATTCTCGTCAATCCTCAAATCCGTGAGTACATCTCTCAGGAGTATCGTAAAGATGGCGACAAGATGCCAGTTGACAACGACTTTGGACAGGGATCAAGTGCCCGGTCTTCTCGTGTCGAAGGCATCGACACTTCTGCTGGATTCTTGCCGCTGGTCGTTGATTCATTCAATACGGATAACACCTCCACAACCCCAACGACCTTTCCCACCTTCATCGTTACTGCCCCGCTAATCTCCTGGCAGTATGTCGAGCCGCTTGGCATGGCAGGACCGGAACCCAAGCTGTTTGAGATTGCGATGACAAACGCTTTGGATCTTCAGCACAAGTGCGTGATGTTCGGTGCCCTGGAACTTTTGGGAGCCGCTGACCATCATGTTCGGCTGAACATTGAAGCGCGCACCACAGTTGTCAGCCCAACAGCCTAAAACTGAGTAACTTCTGAGGGCGTGCGCAAGTGCGCCCTCTTTCTTTTCCTATGGTTCTCATTAAACGCAAGCCTTGATGTCAGCGTTCGCCGGAGGTTCCGGCGCCACAACCTAAGCCTAAACCCTATGTCCTTCCCTGATGTTGGCAGGTTAGTCACGCCCGAAGAGGTCGTCAAGTACGTGGGCGCGATGAATAACACGATCGGCGTCCTTGAGACCTTAGTCATTGAATCCGTTGAGGACATGGTTGAGGACTACTGCGGACGGAAGTTCGAGCTGCAGGAGTTTGAAGATGAGCAGTATTTCATTAGGAATACCAGTGTCGTGTTTGACCAAGTTGTAATAGCGCCACGCCTTGAGCTGAGGCTGAAGAATCGCCCCGTCACTGAATTCACGGTTTTGAAAACAGTCTCACAGCGCGACGACACAACCGGCGAGCCGGTGAGTCCGCAGACTATTCCCAGGAGCTTTTACACCGTCGATTTCCAAGCAGGAATCGTGAAATTCAAAGGGCCGCTTATCGGTTTGGATATCGGACAGTTCCCAATCTTGCTTCAGAGCGGCTTTCTATCCAATCCAGAAATCGAACTTCTAGCCACGTACGAGGCCGGCTACGACGAGATCCCTAAACGTTTGAAGGGTGCTGTTCTGATGATTATTCAGCGCATCTACAAGATGACGACTGGGCAAAGTTGGCACCTCACCCAATCGCAGACGACCGGACAAAGCACAGTCTGGCAAGAGTTCATCCGCAACGAATGCGGCCTGACACCTGAAGAGAAGCTAGTCCTTGATCGATTCAAGACTCCGGTGGCGGCTTAGATGGCCTTCCTGCAAAACAATTTCGACAAGGCAATCAAGACCTGGCGCGATAAGGGCCTGGATATTGTCGGCGACAAGGCCGAGCAGAACGTGAGCGGCAAGGTACTGCAGATCCGTTCCGGCGACTTGCTGAAGGATGTTCAGGAGCACCAGCAAATCGAGGGGCCTAACGCCTTCTCGATAGGCACTAGCCTTGTTTATGGCAAGGCATGGGAGAAAGGTTTCCATCGCAAAGCCTATACCGTGCGGCCACGGAATGCGCGTGCGCTCAAGATCCCGGTAGGCGGCGCTGAAGAATTCATCTTCCGATTGCGCGCACAAATCCCGGCGCAGAACTTCGCTGCTAAACCATTCCTTCGTCCAGCGATTCATGACAGCAAAGCCGAGTTGAGGAAATTACTAGGAACCCAGATCAAAGGCGCGAAGCTCTTCAGCACTAAAACGATAGAGATCAAGCTGAGCGTGGCCTGATGACTATCGAGGAAATCTTCGTCGCTCTTCAGGAACAGTTGACGCTCCCGCAATATCCGGGGCGCGTCTTCAGGTTTGGATTCCCTCCGCTGTATCCGCCATTTGATACCAGAGACAACGAACCTCCGGGCCTGTTTTTGGATTGGGTGAAGGGCCGGTTTGATGTGACCGCAGGATACTGCGGTGCCTCAAATTTCAAAAGTGGCTCCGTAGATTTCAACGCGCTCATTTCCTTGGATCAGAAGAATCTGAGCGAAGCAGTTCTGGCTGAGCGTCCGACGCTGCTAGCCAATGAAGTGCTCGCCGTGCATTCGGCAGAACTGGCAGACACGCTGGTTGATCGGGTTATCAAGATCAATCTCACTGAGCAACGGTTTTTCTGCGCCCCAATGGTACTGACCCACAGCTTCACGAAGGACGAGACAGGTTCGCTCGTCAATCTTTTGATTCGCGTTAGCCAATTCGCAACAAGTTATGGATCACTGTAAGGACTCAATCTACGACGACGTAAAGGAGAACGAACATGGCCGGTGAAGTTCACACAAGGACTTGGTTTTTCGCTTTCAGCCTCAACAAACAGTCTGACATCTTTACGGCCGTCGCGGATGGAAACATTGACAAGGTAAGGCCCGTCCGCACGTTTGCGCCCTCGACGATGGACAAGAACTCCATCTCCGATAAGGAATGGTTCGGCAAGGGCCATCCCTTCGCCACGTTCTATGACGTGGTGACAAAGCGGTACGTCGTGCCGTCGCGTGAAATGTCGGCCACAGAGCTCGACATTCTCTTTGCCGCGGCGTTTTGCATGGGCAAAATCGCCACGACTGGCGGCCCGGAATACTCGCACGTCATCACGTTTGAAGACCTGACGACCTTGACGGAGGTTCGCTATACCAGCTTCCTTGAAGCACTGGGAAGTGTCTCCAAAAAGAAAATCTCTGGCGCGTGGGTGAATAGTTTCCGCCTTCACGGGAAGATGGACGATCACCTTCTAATCTCCTGGGAGGGTGGCGCCCGCCAGTATGAAGACAGCGTGGCTGTGCTCCCAGCAGTGACCAGTGCGACATTCTTCAAGACGCTGTTTGGGACCATGAGTTTCGGGCCAGCCTCGAACCTTTCCAGCGCCATCTGCGGCAAGGTTCTGGATTGGCAGGTGGACGTCAGTCAGGCTGCAGAGCCCAAGTATCATCTGTGCAACCCTCCAGGAGAAGAGAACCTGATTAGCAAGGTTCTGCGCGGGAAACTCTCGGCAAAGGCTGAAGTGAAGATCGAGTTTGACGCCGATATCCGCGAAAACTTCCTGGCGCAGGATCTCGTTGCGCTTCAGATCGTTGCTCGTTCCGAAGACATCATTGCTGGAGGCTCCAATCCGCACACGCTGACCATTGACATTCCGGCCTGCAAGATCAGCGACGAAGATTTCAGCGAAGACGGCGAAACCGTGGCCTATACGCTGACGATGGATGACGACTCGATTCTGAAGTCTGGTTCTTTGGAGCCAATCACGTTGACGCTGCTAACGGGTATCAGCGGCGCTGACATTCTGGTTGATGGATAACCTGGAAGGCTCCCCCTCCAGGTGAAATGGGCGGCCTGGTCTTCGTGAGGAGGCCCAGCAACCGCCCATTTGTCTTTTTTGGGGGGAGCAATAGGGGGAGCGTATGAGTGAACTGCAAATTGAAGGGCAGGAGCTACAGGTAGGAGCCAAGGCCGCGTGGGAGTTGACGGCTGAGGAATTGGTTTTCCCGTTTGAATATACGATTGCTGGGCAGGTGCGCACTGTTTTCCTGCACATGCACCAGTATCGTGCATTCGATCTCAAGCAACTATTAGCTGCAATAAATTCGCGGATCTTGGCACAGGACGGGACGCGCGAGATTATCAAGGGTGGCAAAGAAGCAACAGAAGCAGTCGAAGAATTCTTCTGGAAATATTTTTCTAGACTTTCCCGTTATGGCGGACCTCCACAAAAAGATGATCCGACGCTAGAGCATCAGAAGGAATGGATTAAGAAAAACCCGCGTTACTTCATTCCTCGGCAAGTGATTCTGGAGGGTTTCGGCGAGTTCAATATCAAGCCAAAACAGATTTACGATCCAGCCGAGAAACCAAATGGCGACTCTGCCACCGCAGACTTTTTTACTTTAGAACTCACAGAAACAATTACATTGATTCAAAAGTTGTTTTTCGCTGGTGTAGGACAGGTGCCTCTGGAGATGGCGCACAGCTTCAGGCGGGAAACAGCTACAGAGTGCTATCGCTATGAGCGTGCTACTGACCGCGGAAAGATCCACAAGGATGAAGCCTTCGAGCGCACGACGAACTACGACGTACTTGAGCAGCTTTACGACACTCTGATTGAGTCAATCGATGGCGTGACAATCAAAGGCGAAGCCTGCACACCAGCCAACAAGGAAGCCTGGGTGAAGCTCGTTCCGTTCTGGCACAAATACTGGATGCTGACGGAATTCTTTAGAGGCGTACAGTCAAAAAACGGCTAATCGCGCAGCAGTTCCCCGGCTTGTTGCGTGAGCTTGAAGAGTACCGGGGCGCCATCGGTAGCGGCTGTCCTGACGAGCCACAATTCCAGCAGATGTTTGCGGTCCTTGGCGACAAGCAAGCCCAGGAAGATATTCGACTCGCCCATCCCAACGTTCAGCACTGCGACAAACTTCCACAGAATGCTCGTGCTTGCATCGGCTGCGCGAAAAATCCGATGAAGCCGGACAAGCTCGCCAAGAAAGAGCGAATCGAAGCCGCTGGCACTTGGTTTGACACCGCTGACAATTTAGAGAAGCAGGCAAGGTTTGGCCTGTTATCCATGCAAGACATCAGCTCGACGGATCTTTTGCTTCTGACGATGCAATGGCAGCGGAGCGAATACGACCGCGATCAGCGGCTTGCCCTGATGTTTCGCAACCACATGGCAGAACTGCTCTCACAGCTCTTCGGCTCAAAATAAATGGCGACTGACAACGAAGTCCTGAAATACATCATGGAGGCGGACCCAAGCAAGGTCCTCGTCAGCTTCAAGCAGGTTGAAACCGCCCAGAATAAAGCCGCTGCCTCTGCCAAAGGGAGCGGCCAAGAAAGCGCTGCCGCCTTTACGCCATTGAAGCAAATGATCGACGAGACGAGAACGTCTCTCGACAAGCTCCAGTCTTCAGCTCAGCAATTACGCGCAACAAAAACCGCAGGTTCCGACCTAGCCGATTCGTTGCTCGGAGTAGAACAGAAGGCAAAGAGCGCGGCTAATGCGGGAAGCCTCATGAGTAGCGCCTTCGGGCAAGTTCGGAATGTACTCGCTGCCCTCGGTGTTGGCTTGGGACTAAGAGAGTTGGTGGGATTCTTCAACGAATCGATTGAGGCCAGTGTGCGTCTCAAGGGCGCTCAGGCTGGCTTGCAGGCCGTCTCGAAAAACCTAGGGCTCGATTTTAATAAGACTTCGGAAGCGAGCAAGAGTTTAACGAAAGACGGGATGCTGACTCTAACAGACTCTTCGAAGGGTCTTCAGAACTTGCTCGCTAGCGGATTGAATCTGAAGTTCGCAACCGAGCTGATGAACAAGAACAAGGATGCAGCCGTTTTCAATCGGCAGTCACACTTGGGCTTGTCTGAATCAATAAAAGTCTTCACTCAAGGATTCAAAGACGAACTCTCCACACTCACTGATGCAACGGGCGTCTCCATCAACTATGGAAGAGCCCTCGATGAGACTTTCAAGCGTGCAAAGGCAGGACAGATTGATTACAACCTCTACCGAGACATCTTAAGCAAGACTGAGATTGAACACGTCAAGCTTGCCATCGCGCACACCAATTCAGCCGAAAAACTAGACAAACAGTCGAAGAGCATTCTTGCTGGTATTGGCTTCCTCAAAGAGTTGGGGCTATTCGCTGGCAACGCTGCGCTCGCGGCTGATGACTTCGCTATCAAGCAAGCGCAACTCCAGAAGGAGATGGAAGACACCAGAGCGGCTATCGGTGAAAGATTGCAGCCCGCCTATCTTTCTCTCCTCGCAGCACAACTCGCTGTCCTGAAATCAACCAAAGACTTGTTCGACTTTTTTGGTAGCACGGGCGGCATCAATGAATACACGGGGGCTATCGCCGCTGGTGCGGGAGCTTGGGCACTATGGAGGTTCGTGCCTTGGTCATCTGGCATAACTCTAATCGCTAATGCGGTTGGCTTTTTAGCTCTGGCTCTAAAGGGCCTCGCCGCTGGTGAAGGTCTGACGATCCTCGGGCTTATAGGAGCGAAACTGGCTCAAATCACAGCAGGCAGCGCGGCAGTCAGCGCCGCTGGTCTGATTGGGCTAGGCGCCTCGTTTGGCGCGCTTGCAGGCGCGGGAGTCAGTGCATTCAAATCGCAAAAGAACGAAGACGTAAGCAGGGCGCAATCTATCGAGAGTTTAGTAGGTCTCGTCAACACTCTCCAGCAGCGCGGAATCAATGCCAAGCCGTTTCTCCAACAATTCAACGCTGGAAAGATCTCTGAAGATGAAGCAAGGCGTCAACTCGGAATCCTCGCCAACGCAGACTTCAAAGCAAACCGCAGTCAATATCCAGGCGCACCGCCTCCGAGAGCTGGCCTAGGTGGAGGCGGCACGGTCGATCCAGATGCTTTCAAAAAGATTGCAGCGGCTCGTCAGTCGGTAGACGAGCAAATTCTTTCGCTTAATCACAAAGCATTGAGCGGTATAGCTGCTCAGTTCGATGAGATCGATCAGCGTTTCCGCAAGATTATCGAAGCTGAACAAAAGACGGGCGGTGCGGTGCGACCGGGAACGATCTCCGCAGCAGAGAAAGCTGCGACGGCCGCCAAGATTGCAGCCCGCGATGAGTTATTTGCCAAAGCAGGGTTGAGAATTTCCGCTATAGAAGGGGGGGTTGGAGCTTTTGATGTTACTGCTGGGAAAGGAATCACCTCCCAAGAGGACATTCAGAAGGATATTGACAAAACGCTTGAGGTTGCTAGCAAGGCATACGTTGTCCAGATCGATAACGAGTTCAAGCTTAAGTCTGCGATGAATGCGACTGAGATGGAGCGGCTAACTCGTATCGGCAATATGGAAGCCGAAATTGAAGTCATGGACGCGGCGGCAATGGGCCGCAACAAGCATGAGAGTCAGTGGCTTGAATTACTAACACAACAGAAACAAGCCCGCGCAGCGGTATCCGATCCAGAAATGCTGGCGGTGTTGGAGAGATTCCAAGGCCGCAAGCAAATGGAATTGCTCCGAAATCAATATGACGAAACCTTCGGCAAGATCAAGAACCAAGCCGAAGGCGTCTTTGACGCGATCTTCCTCCGCGGCAAGAAAGGCTTTGCGGGCCTGCTGGATTACATCAAGGGAACGTTCATTACTGGACTCAAGGATTTGTTCGGAAACATCGTGGCGACGCTCTTCACTGGCCGACGTCCAGGCGGCGGTGGGGCGGCCCAAGGAGGTCTCTTTGGTGGCATTGCTAGCCTCTTCGGCGGAGGCGCAAGAGCTGGCGGCGGTGGCGGGCTATTCAGCGGGTTAGGGGGATTATTCGGTGGCGGTGGAGGAATCGCAGGGACGCCGCCTTTCCTGCCTGCCAGGGGCGGTTTTGGTGGCATTGGTGGCCTTCTAGGGCTCGGCGGAACAGGTGCGGGCCTAGCGGGGATCGGTGGAGCTGGTGCAGCCGCGGGTGAGCTTGCGCTACCAACTTCCATTTTCACTGCCGAGACGGCGGCAGGTGGTGCCGCTGGTGGCGGTCTGGGTGCATCCGCGCTCGCATTCTTTACCAACCCGTTTACGATTGCGGCTGGCATCGGGATTGCCGCAACCATTGCCTATCTGAAGCTCCGCAAGACACGCGAAGAGAAATTCCGGGCCGAGATCCTGCGCGACTTCTCCCTAAACGTCGTTGACAACAAACTCCTGAAACTCATTAAGAGCATCGGCGAATCTACCTACGGAAAGGAAGCCGACCGCAAACGATACGAGACTTTGCGGCTAGATTCTGTGCAAAGGCTGCTCTTCAATCACGCGCAAATGACGGGCCAGAGCGCGGCGAAGCTACCGATCTATGAACGGTTCTTCGGCAAGATTTCTGCCTCGTCTCAGCGGTTCGATCCGAGCCAGGGTATTCCACGGTTTGCCCAAGGCGGGATTGTTCCCGGCGTGGATCGTGGTTACGACTCAGTTCTCTCGATGCTTAGGCCGGGTGAGGCGGTTGTGCCGAAAGCTCAGTTCGGCTCAATGGGTGGAACATCCATCGTTGTCAATATCAATGGCGGCGATAGGCAAAGCATTGAAAGCATCTTGCCCACGCTAGAACGAAAACTCACGCAGGCAGTTGCCAACGGCGTGAAACGCGATTTAGGAAGCCGCCAACTCAGGAACGCGATTTTCGGAGTTTAAGCAGTCATTCGGAGGTCTGAATCATGGGTCTGTCACCAATCAAGGAAGGCCA
>UEXT01000539.1_pt1 | contig 10779 bp, 11 predicted proteins | sample 4301081 | NCBI WGS metagenome assembly UEXT01 (sample SAMEA4773177, study PRJEB27434) | metagenome | biome: 2259; feature: agricultural soil; material: soil | place: USA | collected 2014-09 | depth 0.25 m
AGCCGCGGGATAATGCCGCGCGATTGCATGGCAAAGCCGAACACTTTGCCGATCTGGCCGAGAAAGATGCTCATCGCCACCCCATTGAGATAACCGACCAGGATCGGCTTCCCAAGAAAGTCAGCGATGAAACCGAGTCGGAAAAGTCCAGCTGCGATGCACACCAACCCAGTCAAGACCGCCAACGCGACCGACAGTGACCGGAGGGTATTGGGATCGCCGCCGGCGAAGAGCATAAGCCTTGTGTTGCAACGTTTCGGTATCGTTCCCGAAGAAGGTCTCCGTGAAGGATTCCGGCCCGATCGGCCAGGCATCGTGATCGCTCCAGATAACCAGATAGGTCCCGGCTGCCAGCATCGCGCCCGGCAAGAAGAACCGCGTCCATGAGAATAGGCTAGCGCCTAAGCCCCCGTGCAGTTCCCCCAGCCCAATGAGCATCACGAAGGTTCCAGCCAGATGGTGATTGAATTCCAAATAGGCCTTCCCTTCCGGTGATCCGTCCCAACCAGAAGTCGTCAGGCTGGTGTGTTGCGAGTCTGTTTCCTTTGAATGCGACTCATGAGCAGCCCCAGGATCATGAGTCTCGTGAAGGGTCCCTGCCGAAATGAGGGAGGAAGATTGGCAGAGCAGAATGAGCGTACACCAGAGAAGAGTCAGGCTGAGTCCACCAAATGGCACACTATTGCGAAAAAAGATCGTCCTCCTCATCGGTCCGTCGTCATGATCAGCGACCCTGGGACATTTCACCCTTGTAATTATCTGCATCGGTCGTCCCAACCAACCGATGATATCGATATTGTCCCATCCCTCCTTGGCATCGCCCCGCGGAGGACATGCATCCCTCGCGGGACTACAGGAGCATCTCATTCCCGAGCGATCTCACCAGCGGCCGAACCGAACTCTTTCCACGACCAGATTCTGTTCTGATCTAACAACGTGTTCGAGGCGACGTAGAGGGCGAAGAGATTTTCGTGCCGACCCGCTCTTTCAGATGCCGTCAGAGAGTCCGGGGCAGCGGAGGGCTCGAGCTGATAGTTGAGCTCCCGCCAGCTTTCCGTCCGAAGCGAATAGACGAGCACGCCATGGCGATCGACCATCCCGATGAGATCGTCGTAAACACTGCTCAGAAACGCAAAGTTGTCCTCCATACAGTCCGTCACGAGGAGACAACTGAGGTCGTGTCCGAGAAACGGAGTGAGGCGGGGAGTCAAGCCTGAGAGGCCCACCAGTGTGGGGACTAAATCCACCTGGCTGACCACGGTCGAGATTCTCCGGGGATGAAGCTGTTCGGAAAAGCGGAGGGATTCGTCGAACCATAGATACAGCGGAGACAGAAAATGCCCGATCTGTTTTTCATCCTTCGTCCGGCCGACAACTTCGTGTCTGCCATGATCGCCCATGATTATGACAATGGTGTTCTTGAGGAGTCCCGCACGGCGGCATTCTGTGAAGAACCGCTCCAGTTCCTGGTCAAAGTATCGGAGAGTTGCAAAATAGCCGTCAGGTTCTTGTCGGAGAGAGCGAACGGCCTCGGTCGTTTCCGGCACAGTGAAGGGATGATGCATCCCTAACGTAAGGGTGGTCAGGAAAAACGGGCCACCACGACTCTGCAGGACCGACAGACGCTCCCGCATATAATCCAACAGGTCCCCATCTGAGATCCCCACATTCTTTCCGTAGCTCATCCGTTTGACTGCCTCAGGAAAATCGTGAACATCAAACAATTGGTGAAACCCATTTCTTGTCGCAAACAGCTGAAGACGATTGGCATCACGATCTTCGCCGGAAACCAATTCATTGCGATAGCCGTGATTTCGCAACAGGCTCGGAAGACAGAAATAATCATAGGCGTAGCGAGTTTTCATGGCGGCCAGTCCCTGACGTGGATAGTAAGAGCAGTAAGATGCAAACATGCCTCTCATCGTCTGAACGCCATTGGAATAGAAATTCTCAAAATAGAAACTGTCACGCTGCAACCTATCCAGGAACGGTGTGACCTGAACCCCTCGAATTTCTTGATTTAAGAATCGACGATCGAGACTCTCCACAAAGAGCATCAGTATATTGGGAGTGGGGCCGACGGACCGTATCTCGGAAGGATGCATTGCATGCACGAGCGGGAAGCGCGGGTAGGCAAATTCTCCTTTAGGATCGAGCATCCTCTGCATCACTGGAACGGCTTTCTCCGCCGTCATCCCGTTGAACTCCGGGACACGACCTCCCTTGAGTTGAGCGCGAAATCCTTCGGCGGCATAGAGAATGGGATTCTGCGAAAGCATGAAGTACTCGAGGCTGCTGATATTGGCGAGACGCAACGCATAGGAGCCTTGAGGGTGCAATCCCAACGCCCCGAGCACCAGTCCTCCCATCAATACCCCATTGGTGACAACACCAGATTGCGGTACGCGACGGGAAACCATCGGACTCACAACTCGCGAAAAGAGCCACCACCAGGCCCCTAGGATCAATCCCTCGGCCGCATAGAAACCCGCTGCAACAGTTGCCCATGACGTCATGTCACCAAGCTCTGCATTGGTCTGCCTGATGTTCGTCCCATGGTGGATGCCGAAATCTATAGTCTGGATGACAAGGTCGAGCAGGTACTCGAAAAAAACAAAATCCAGGTGATGCTGGTTATAGTAGTAGTAGCCCATGTCAACCGTCAGCAACGTAAGGAGGATAACGCCCATCCCGCTCATGATAATCGTCAGCACTCGCGAGGAAAGAATCGGACGATGGACCCGTGGCCGATCCTTAGGAAACAGCTTCATCAAGCACGCGACTATAAACGCCAGTCCGATCCCGAACAGAACCATCAAAGTGGCGACGATAAGATCACCCCTGAACCCAAACCATAAGGTGTGGAGTACTAGCAGGACTGACGCAGGTTCTCGACCAGGCGTCCCAGCCATCAGGACGAACCGGAGTGTCTGTTGGAGGAGGAAGAATACGACCCACCAAAAAATAATAGTTTGACGGACCGACCACATTTGCTGGTCGTGAGAGTTGATTGGATTCAACATTCGAGATCGGAGAGGGGAGTCATGATCAGAACGGAGTATTTATAACTTTGCGAGGTGGTTCTGTCAATGGGTCGCACAGGAGGCGTATTGATGAAATGGCGCTTCCTACCTAGAGGCCGGGTCTCAATATGCTTGTGACCGTTGTGCCGAAGGGATGCCTGACCGAGCCCCCGGGAATGTGCGGACAACCATGACCACAGCACAGAATTGAAGCCAGATTCACTTTGCCTCGCTGGCGAGAATGTGCAAGTCGTCAGGCGCAAAATAGGGTTTCGATCGTTTACCGGTTTCGCCTTGTCACAAACCAACTTCTCATAGAGAATCCATCCCACCAAGAGAAAATACACCCGAGAGGTTATTTGAGGCGAGGGAAGTAACGTGCAGGCAGGATGGGTTTGGCTCATCTGGATTCTCTTCCTATTGAATCCTCCTCACCTCTCATTCGGACAAGAACCGCCGTCTTCTCCACGAAAGGAGGGGAGCGCCCAATCTCAGAAACCTGATCGGGGTACTGTTTTGAAAAACCCTGATACGCATGGGGCAGATGAGTCAGCACCTCGATCAGGAGAAGAAGCGGGTCGGCCTCGCCCATTGATTAAGCGATTCGGAGCGAAGCCTCTGACTCTCGAAGAGCAGGAGGAGGCGAACCGCCTATCGGCGATTGCAGCCAGGATGGGGACGGATCCCACGGCGATCATCGGTCGCGCCCAGACCCTCTATCGGTACGATGCCTTGGAGGGAGGTAGCCGGACTAACAATCTCGTTGCCCGACTCGATATTCCCTATCACGGAAATTTCCTCTTTCGCGCAGATCTGCCATATGTGTGGTTAAACCCCAACCAACCTGATACAGCCAATCAGAACGGACTGAGCGATCTGTTCGTGCGGGCCGGCGGTCGTGTGTATTCTGTACCAGGGGATGCGATTTTTGCCGGTATGGATTTCACCTTCCCGACGGCGGATGACAAGTTGGGGACTGGCAAATATACGATCGGACCTGGAGTAGCGACGGCCCACGTGTTCCCCGCGTGGGACTCCATTTTCTTCACGCTGTTTCAGCACCAAGTCTCGGTGGGCGGGGATCCTTCTCGGCAGACGATCAACGTGTCTCGTGTTCAGGCTTTCTTCAACACGATTTGGACAGACCGATGGTGGACCCAGGTGGAGGCGGTGACTCAAGTGGATTGGGAGCGGAAGGCAACAAACAGCATGACGCTGGAATTCGAGGGAGGATACCGATTCACGAAGGATTGGGGGATTTGGGTCAGGCCTGGTGTCGGACTCTGGGGTCGAAATATACCCGGCGCCTATGAATGGAATATCGAGACTGGCATCCGGCGCATGTTTACTGGGTTTTGATCGATGGGCGATATGGTTCTCCTGCTAAGTAACGATCCAACCCGAGCCCGAATATGCTACTGCTTCCCAGTTTTTTTCTGAAGATCCCGGAACATGTCCTTGATATAAGGCGCGGCAATTGCCCGAGACACGGGATGGAGCGCTGCCGACGTAAATCCTGCAACCTGATCGGTCGAGACGCGGCCGATGTAAAACAAGAACGTGCCCTCCTTGGTCGGGAGCGCCGCGATTCCCTGGAGCATGGCATTGTAATCGTGACTCGCGTAATACTGGCGTTCAACGGCTAACGCGGCGTCGCCGACGTGGTACAGCATGCGGTGAACCAAAACGTACGTCGGGCGTCCAAATATATCAATGTTGAGCCAGTAGAAGAATTCCTCTAGATTTTTGGCTTCTTCCTTGGCCAGACCCTCAGGATAGCTGAGCAAAAACTTATGAAAGGCTGGGAGATGCTTGGCCACGCCGGTCAGCTGCTTGGTAGATAAAAGTAGTTCATCTCCTGCACGCCGCTGGTTCCCGTGGCCACGCTCGTAGGGTGCGATGCCTGTCAATCCCTTTGTATGGTAGGCCTTGTATCGGGCCAGTAACCCCTGACGTATCAACGCCTCAACCTGACTGACCGGAACCTCTCCGTCCTTGCCGGCTGACTTGAGCGCTTGAAAGGCAGCCATCTCCTTTGCGTCCAGATTGAGCTCCTCGCCCGGTTCCGCGTTCAAATAGCGCTTGGCCTCCTTTTCTGCGTTCGGCTTCAACGCCACCCCGGTCACTTGATCCATGGTGCCTTCTCCGGTAATGGTGCCATGAGCAGTGATCACCGATACTTCCTTGAGCGAGAGGGCCTGCCGATATATTTTAGCCAGATCCTCTGTTTGTGCCTTGACCAGAATAACCATACCGAGTGCCAGCTCACGATCCGACCCTTCACTCGGCTTCCAATCGACGATCTTGCCTTGCCGGACGTCTTCCCGATCGCTGTCCGAGAGCTGCAACTCCTTCATGACTTCATCCACTGTCGGCAGCTCCACCGCTTCGGCGATGGGTCCGGTGAACATTAAGCTAAACCAGAGGATGACCGTGAGGCAGGTGATCCCTCGAGGATTTAAGAGCCAATGGTGGAGACTTCCGGACGGGGATTGGGTTCTGGTCATTTGATAGTCCATAATAAGCGGGCTCCTCAGTTTCTGATCATCAAGAAAAGGTTCACCCATTGTGTACAAGTTCCTAGTTTTTCTACCATTGTTGCTGATCTAGCGGCGGCGAGTCATCAACGAGACCACATTATATATTAGGATCATCAATCTTAATGGGAGTATTTCAGGGCTTCGGCGCCACCCACGATATCCATGAGTTCCTTCGTGATCGCCGCTTGCCTAGTCTTGTTATAGTAGATCGTTAATTTTTTGATCAGTTCCCCAGCGTTTCTCGTGGCGCCGTCCATTGCCGCCATGCGGGCACCCTGTTCAGCGGCGGATGATTCCAGCAGAATGCGATACGCCTGAACGTGGAAGTTACGGTGCAGGAGTTCCTCGAGCAATTCATCCTCACTCGGTTCGTACAAATAGGCGCCGCGCATAGTTTCAGCCGTTTGATCAAGATCCTTCATATCGGCGACCTCAACAACCCAGTCGATCCTGCGTGCGCTTGAGCTTCGCCGCCGCCACCATCTTCATGGCTTTGGTGATTTTCTGTGTTTTCTTTACGGAGTCGATCTTCCGTCGGACGGATTGCAGGCTGGGCATACCCAATATTCCAAGGTGCTCAGTAAGGCGGATCCTTCAAAGTAATTAAGGGTCAATAGGAGGGGCAGGCTACCATCAGCGATCACGGTCCGTCAAGTTATTGGGGCTCCGTTATTCACATGGGACGCTGTGTTCTCCTCGCCTCCGCCAATCTTCGAAATGTCACATTCGGGAATCGCCTCTCTCAATCGTTTTGGGAAAACCGAAACATGCCTCGATCGTGATCGTGCAGGAGGCTTTCGAGGATCCACCGCCGGATGTGGTTGTGTAGTGAAGACGATTGACTGAAAGCGCGATCTCACCGGCAAGTCTGTTGGCAGCTTCAGAGTCTGTCGAGGGAACCTGGCCTGTGAATAGCGCAATGGCGTTGCGGTGCAGCTGCTGGCTGATCTCGCTGGCAAGATCACGAAGGCCGGCTCGGATGGATGCTTCGATCGCGTCCCGTGAGACGACGAGTCCGACCAACCAGGACGGACCGGGCAGCTCCAGGTGAAAATCCTCAACAGAGTGGCGCAAGATCTGAGACGGATCGCCCGACAGATCAGGATTGAGCACGAGCCTGCCTGACGCCTTGGCACCCTTTCCGCCGCAGCTTAGAACAATGCCGTTAGGGGTGATCGTGCCTCGAATCCATTCGATGTCTGTGTTCTGTTTTTTTGTCTCGGTCAAGGCTTCGGCTAATGCGGCCTGCGAATATCCGGACTCGCTCGGAATGACTAAACGGGCCACGTAAATGTCCCGCCGCAGTTCGTCAATCGCTTCGGGGACAAACGGAAAGGAGCGGTACCAACAGCTAGCTCGCTGGTCGTGCCCGATACTGCGCTCGGTAAGATCATCTTGGCCGGACACGAATAGAAATACGGAAGTGTCCGGGAGGTTCGGAACATTCAGCTCGAATCGGCCTCCTTCATCCGTCTTGGACTCGACGAGGGTTCGGGAATAGGACGCGGCCTTGTCGAATCGGCGGAGCATAATGTGCGCCTTCCCAAGAGGACTGATGCTGTCGGGGTCCGGCTGGGAAGCGCGGGCCAGATAACTTCGCACGAACGGCGCGAACTGCGTCACTTCATACAAGCGACCGCAAAGCTTCATGCGTCACTCTTCTAACCGCGTCTTGACGACGTTTCGGAGGATAGACACCGCGATACCTCATCGGCGATCTTCTTTGGATCAAGACCTTTATCCGGAATTGAATCCCACCATCTGATCCCGGCCAAGTCGAACCGACGTACTCACTTTCCCGTACGGCTTCTCCTGTGCTAGGCTCCCGCTGACCACGCGGGACCGAATAGGGACAAGTCCCATAGGACCCTGAGACAAAAAGATCCTCTGTGAGGAGGGAGAGTAACATATTTTATGTACACGGGGATCACTCCTTGCTTTGCCTCGAACGGGCAGCCGGCCGGGCCATTTTGTTCTGACGACATGCAGTGATTGCGCAAAAAAGGAACGACGATGAGTCTCAATCTGCTGCTCGTATTTATCCCGATAGCCGTGGGCCTCGACTGGTACAGCGCCAATCCGGTCGCGGTCTTCTTCGCCTCCGCGCTCGCCATCGTACCGTTGGCCGGTCTGATGGGGCGTGCTACGGAACAGCTCTCGACCTATGTCGGCGCCACCATCGGTGGATTGATGAGCGCTTCTCTCGGGAACGCCCCCGAGCTGATCATATCGGGTTTTGCGCTCAAGGAGGGGCTGGTCGATGTTGTGAAAGCATCGATCACCGGCTCGATTCTCGGCAATCTGTTATTCTCCCTGGGCTTGTCGATGATCGTTGGAGGGTGGGGTCGCGAACGCCAGCGGTTCAATCAGACGGTCGCAGGCGTCAGCGGAGGGCTTCTGTTCGTGGCGGCGATCGGTCTCCTGATTCCAGCCATCTTTCATATTGCAAGCGGGGAAGAGCGTGAGGTGAGTACCGAGATTGCGGTCGTTCTCTTTGTCGCATACATCTTGAGTCTGGTGTTCACGCTCAAAACTCATCGACAGCTCATCGAGACGACGCCGAGTAAAATCGGAGTTACCGAGGCACAGGAGGACGCGCAGGAAAGCCGGTGGAGCATGCGCAAGGCGATCGCGACGCAGGCGGTCGTTACGGTGTTGATCGCCGTCATGAGCGAAATTTTAGTCGGTGCGATCGAACCGGCCTCCGCGTCGCTCGGATTTACACCGATCTTCGCCGGCGTGATTTTCCTGGCGCTAGTCGGAAACGCTGCTGAAGCGATGAACGCCGTGCGGTTTGCCAAAAAGGATTTGACGGATCTGTCGTTCGGCATCGCGGTCGGGTCGAGCACACAGGTGGCATTGTTCGTCGCACCGGTTCTCGTCTTCCTTGGTTACCTGATCGGGCAACCTATGGACCTTCACTTCACCTTCTTTGAGATTATAGCGATCGTGCTCGCCGTCGCGATCGTCAGTCGCCTCACGTCCGACGGCGAGTGCCACTGGATGGAGGGTGTGATGTTGATGGCTGTCTACGTGATGTTTGCGATCGGCTTTTTCTTTCTGCCGGCCTGACGGATGGCAGTGTGCTCCCGTCGAGCTAATTGGGCAGAGGAGAGGGGTCGGAAATCTGCAGAGGGACGTACCGTGCCTTGCCTGACGAGCTGGTTACATGGTGCCGTGGGCACTTCGTTCGCTCACAACAGTATCGCGAGCGCGATTGCTCCATAGACCAGCCATTTCGTCAGTTCACTCTGTTCCTCCACAGACCGTATGCGGCTGAGCAGATCTTCTTGAGCCTGGGATGCTGTCCGGGTCGCTTGGGTAGGGGTGACGGTTCCCTTTCCAGATTGCACGATGGATGGAGTTGCCTGCGCGGGCCGGCGCTCCTTAACAGGGGAGCCTGGATCAGGCATGATAGCGTCTAACGGGTTTTCTCCGATCGTTCTTCGCTTTGTCATTTCCTCCTCTTCCTCGATAGCGGTGATAGACGCTTTGATGGGACTGTTCGCTTATGCAGGATACTGACTCTCTTGCTTCATGACGTCGCCGGCCAATTTCCGGAAGTCTGCTGCCCCGAAGCAGGAGGGATCATAACGAAGGATCGGTTGGCCAAATGAGGGACACTCGGCCAGCCGAACGTTTTCGCGGATCATCGCATCGTACACAAGCGGTCCGAAGCGGCTCCGGAGTTGCTCGACAACTTCCTGTGCGTGCCGTGTCCGCATATCAAGTCGGCACGCGACAATGCCGGCCAATTTAATATTCGGGTTCAACCGTTCCTTCACCACTTCAACAGTTTGGAGTAGTCGCGCAAGTCCGCCAAGCCCCAGCACATGACACTCGACGGGAACAATGACTTCCTTGGCCGCGACCAGCGCATTGGTCGCCAGGATGCCCAGTGTGGGAGGACAATCGATCAGGATGTAGTGCCACGGTCCCTGCAACGTCGCGAGCCCACGATGCAGCGCCGATTCCGCACCCAATTCGCTGGCCAGGGCCTTTTCTACTCCGACGAGCCATGTGGAGGAAGGGATTACGTCGACGCCCTCTGCCGTCGTCGGCTGAACCAGCCCGGACATGGCCAGTCCGTCGATGAAAACGTCGAGCAGCCCTCTGCCACCATCCTTTATACCGAGCCAGCTCGACGCGGAGGCTTGCGGATCGAGGTCGACTACGAGCACCCGCCTCTTCTGTTTACCCAGTGCTGCCGCCAGATTGACGGTAGTCGTCGTCTTGCCGCTCCCACCCTTTTGATTGATGACGGCAATGACGCGCCTCATGGTCCGTTTAGCCTCCTAGGCGGGGCATTCTATCCGATCAGAGATAGCGAAGAAACTCAATTTTGAACCCCGGTGGAGACACCAATGTAAAATAAATGTAAAATTTCTGCTGAACGCCGACCGTTTTCTCTTTCCAGTGCTGCTTATTACACCAGCTCATTCTATTTAGTGGGGCTTTTTTCTTCGCGGGCTCTTTCCATACATACGGTTCAATCGCTTGCAAATCGGCTTTTTCCATCAAAGATTAGAAAAGAGGGGCATGTCGAGCCTTGTTCTATCCAACGGCATGCGCCTTGCTGAAGGTCTGCTCAATTCCTAAGCGTAATAGCCGAGGAAAGGTAGTTGTGCCCAAAGAGCTAGGTGGTGTACCATATCCCGAAATTTTCCTAAGCAACATGTGAATTCAATTCGGAATGGCTGGAAGGAGGAACCCATGGAAGCGATTATAACTGGAGTGGTAGGGGTCGTTGCCGGAGCCATCATCGCGCAGGCAGTTCCGAAAATCGTCGAAGGCCCCGCCTCGCTTCTACGCAGTCTCGCGCGCGAAGTGATCAAGGGGGGGTTGGTGATTCAGGATTCCGCCGCGTCGCTATTCTCCGAGAGCGGGAACGTCTTCAGCGATCTGGTAGCAGAAGCGAGGGCTGAATTGAAGTCACCTTCGGCTGCGGCGCCAGCGCCAGCGAAAATCGGGACGCATAAGTAAGCCGCGACAAGACAGTATTCGGCGGGGCATCCAGGCCGTATATTCGAAGACCATAGATTTATTGGTGGGACGATCCGCACCTGAGGGTGTGGAAGGGGAAAGGTTTTCTTAGGGAAAGCCAGAAGACATGAAGGAATGCTGATTGCGTCCGGTGGGATCGGTGCAGGGAGTGAGAATGTGCATCCGGATCTCAGCGGGTCGAATCTGGTTTCACGAAGAGGAGAAACACCGAT
>UEXT01000600.1_pt1 | contig 10630 bp, 9 predicted proteins | sample 4301081 | NCBI WGS metagenome assembly UEXT01 (sample SAMEA4773177, study PRJEB27434) | metagenome | biome: 2259; feature: agricultural soil; material: soil | place: USA | collected 2014-09 | depth 0.25 m
CGGATATCAGAATGCAATAATTCATTACACGTACCCGTTCAACGAACCTGCCGATAATCGGGCGGCTCTCAGCGCCCACTCTTTTTTCGGCAGGTTCGCCTATTCTCTTGAAATCGAGTTGAGGTGACCATGACGAGAAAATCAATACATACGTCCACGAAGAAGGCAATGCCAGATCTTGCGAATTTCATCACCACGAAGGAAGCGGCCGCCGAACTGGGTTTTCATATCAACCACATTCGGCGTATGGTCCGGCGCGGTGACCTGAAAACAAAGCGGGTGGGGCAGATGCTCTTTATCTCCATGGAATCGGTAACGGCATATCAGAGAAAGACGCGGGGGTTCGAGAAGCATTCGCCCGTAAAACGTTCACAGCCCAATAAGAAATAGATGCCAGCATGGACCCCTTGACTGGCATTTTTGTTTGGTGTAAGATGTTCACCTAGTTGCACATGTTCGCCTAAGTGAACCTTACCAACCGAATAACCGCCCATTGAGCAACCGTGTGAAGAGCAAGGCCAGGAATGGCGCGGCAAATCCAAATTCACCTATGGAGTATCACATGCTCAACCACCTGCATTTCCCCCAGATAGATTTCTATTTTGACGATCACGAGATCGAGATGATCATGAACGAGCCGTGGCCCGGGCTGTGGAAGATGATACGTTGCCCGGCGCAGGAGCAAGCCAAAGGGGAGCGGATGTACATCAAGCATTTCGGGTTCGCTCTGTTCGGCACCCGGTTTGAATTCTCGTTCTACCTGGACCGCCCAGGCACCGAACTTATCCCCTCCCCCACTGCTGAATACAGCTCCCCCACCACACTGCCCACGGGTAAAACGAGGCGCACGCAAGCCCGGGGGACCATCCAGGCGATTCAACGGCTGCTGCCTCAGCTGGGTGCGCGGAATGCCCGGCAGGTCTCAGATTACAGTTATGTTTTGCTCTGGTGTCAGCTCACTGGTCAGGCCTCGATCTCACCTGGAGATTGGGATACCATGCGCCCGCGGGCCAAGCGAAAGATCATCGCCCAAGCCAAGAGTTTTGCCCGCAAGCAATGACGATCGTGAGCACAGCCAAGAACAACTATGGTGGCCACCATAGCAGGATCCGGCTTTATGATCATAAAGCCGGATCTTGCTATGCGACCAGGTGCGATCGTACACAGTCAAGAATTAACTATGGTGGATCCAGATCTCGCCTGACGAGGTGGGCCGCCAGTGCATTGGAGGCAGCGTCCGTACGCCGAGCCTGCTCCTCCGTGATCTTGGGATCTTTCCGCATCACGACCTCCGCCCGTTTGTCACCGTGCGTTCTGCGGTCTATCTTCTGTGGCGTCAACGGCGTGCGACTGACCACTTGGCCAATAGAGTTCACTTCGTAGTCGTACGCCTTCGGGTCTGACCCGGGGAAGAATTCATCTGCAAAAAGATATGCGACCTGCGATTGCTGGTCCTGCGTAAGAGATTGGTAATTCATGAAGGGATGATATCGCTTTTTGGCGGCAAATGGGGGTCGTTGGGGCAGAATGGCAACCGGCAACTTACAACCGGCAAGTTGGGGTCCTTGGCGTCGGATGGCATCCGACATCCTGCATCCGACAAATTTTCTACACTGTTTATTTCCCCCAAGTGTCATACGATAGCACACATTCATACCTGTTTATTTCGGCGCCATATTTTATGATCTGAAACAGGAGTGACGAAGACCCGCGATAGATTTTCCTTACTGTTTAATTTTGGCGGGCGTCTTACGATGTGTAACCAAACCGGAAGGAGATAAATATGCAATCTAAAACTCATCGGCCAGTTATTTTTAGTATGCGTCTCTCACAGCCTGAAGAAGACGCGATCGCGTTTCTAGCCAACGCGGAAGGGCTTCCCAAAAGCATTTATGTACGGCGACTTGTGCGCCAGACGATCAAAGGCGAGGCGAGGCAATTGCCCACGGAGATCCGAAATAATCTTAGCCAGCTGCAGGTGCCAGCATGAGCGGACACGATATCTTCATCATTGTCGTGCTCTCCCTTCTGTTGGCAACGACCGATTTCAATCTCTGGCTAAGGTACCGCAAGCCCGACGAGATATTTTCGGCTCTGATTCCGGGGCTGGGATTTTATTGGTTTTTCACAAGGGGTGATCGAAGGCACCATGAAAAATAAGGTCACGTCTGCTCTGCTGCTCTTTGCGCTAGTCGCCGCGATGATCTCCGCGGCCTGGCCGCGTGCAGACGTGCATGCTCAAGGAGATCTGATCACCGTCACCATCCAGGGTGACGGTGCCGCGATGAGCGACACCTACATGTCATCGTCTGCGCCAACCACGAACAACGGAACCAATACGGTCTTCGCAGTTGGCGAGAACAATACTGCTTCGAGTGTCGCGCGCGGCCTGCTGCAATTCGATCTGAGCGGCCTGCCGAATGATCTGACGGTCGTGAGCGCGACGGTCAGTCTGTGGGTCTCGGCTGATCATTCAGACAATGCGCGCGTGATGTCTGCTTATGCAATTCAGGCTGGCAGGAATTGGGTAGAGACCCAGGCCACCTGGAATAACTATAAGACATCCGTGGCCTGGGGAACCGCTGGCGGCGGCAACACAACGAACGATATTGTGGGGACCGCGATCGGCACGGTCTCAGTGGCGAACAACCTTACCGCAGGCACGCAGGTGGATATCATCCTCGATCCCGGAGCGGTCCAGTCAATGCGCTGGCAGGACTACTTCGGTTTTGAGTTGCAGATGGCGACCGAGAATAACGACCGCTACGATTTCGTTTCATCCGACAATGCAACCTCGGGCCAGCGCCCGAAGATTGTCATCGAATATTACGCGGACACACCCACGCCGGATCCGGGCTGGAAGTGCTACGAGGGACAGAACGGCGGCGAGATCCTATACGTCTGGCCTGACTGCGCGCCGGGTGGAGCTTCCGATCCGCCGGTGATGTCGCCTTACATTGCAGCTGGTGGTTCGACAACGGTTGCATCCGTTGGCGGCTTCATCGTGAACGAAAGCGCGGCCACGCTGCAATGTACGCCGTATCCGCAATGTGTGAATAACTTCCCGATCTATTATCGTCTCACGTATGACGCCAATTGGACAAAGGGCGGCGGGGGTCTCACAAGTACATTCCACACAGATCTGATCGTTCTGGGAGCTCCCATCGAGGAGCTCACGTCGGGATGCGGCACCGGCAATAGTGGTGCATGTTTCGGAACATTCCAGGGGACGATCTCTCCAACGGACCTACCATCAAACCAGGACGGCGGCTATACCGTTGGCGTCCAATCATATTTTGAATTTAGTGGCATCGTCGGTAGCATGACGCACCGCGAGATCAACTGGACCATCTACTTCTCGCTTGAACCATTCGATCAAAACTGTGCGGATACCTGGTTCGTTCCGGTCCCTGATACGTTCGTCATCGATCCCACGATCGAGACACCCGTTGGATCCCCGACCGATGATCAGAAATACACTACGGTGCCCGATGCAGAATATATGATCCGCGTGCAGCATGGACCGTGGAACGATGGAGCGGCTGATCGGACCGACGCAGAATTTGGAATTGATTCAGGTCTCGGCGTGATCTGGCATTCTTGGGACGAGGCCCCGTTCTGGCTCGACGTGGTTTGCATCGACACCGACCCAACGAACCCAAATTACGACGTTTATTATTTCACGGCCCACTACGACAATTTCTACATCCGTGTCGCGGACACACCTACCAATTTTGCTGACAACACCAACGATGGCGTCACTCCATTTGAATACGTCATCGGGGTGGCCTTTGAGATAGCTGAGCCAGTCTCATGTGAATCGCAATTCACCTATGACGAGATGGACGATCTCGTTTCTTCTGTAACGATCGAGGGGACCTCCGAATTCACGCTCGCAAATTCCTCGTCACCGCTGACGGTTGGGGATTGGTATGGAATCACGGTCGAGAACGACACTACATGGAACGAGACCGGGGGGTCGCCTCGCACCGACATGGAAAAACAATTCTACGGCACGCATTTGAATGCCGATCCTTTTAGTGACCTGGCTGATGGGTCTTCGTACACTTGGTGCGCGTCGACTGATGGCTTGACCATCTTCGTCCAAGCTCCTGCAGAAAGTTTGAACCTCCGTGTCAATGATCAGGATGATCCGCAGAACTTCACCGATAATGAAGATAGCCTGGACGTGAGCATTTTCCATGCAACCTTCAACCGCACTGTCACTGGCTGCGAACTTCAGTTCGATCTCGGGCAGCTGCTGGATACAGATAGCGTTCAAGGCGATCAGGTTTACGGCAAAGCCTTTGGCAGCTATGTCAGTTCGTTCGATTCGTCCCTGTGGAGTAGCGACGACGTGAATGCAGTTCAATGGGATTGGACCACGTTCTCTTTTGAGCAAGTCCCTGGTCTCTTGGTCCCTGGCGGTTGGTATACGCTCCAGACGATTGAAGGACCATGGACACTTGGGACTGCACAAAGCTACGACATGCAGATCAAGGTTGGCGGAGATGATTGGGTAGATCTCGCTGATTGGTCTGGCTCTGAATGCACCGTGCCAGTCGATGCCTTAGGTCATGTACGAATGTATTTCCAGATCCCGGAAGACGAAGATCTATTCGGCCAGCCCTATCTCCTGCGAGTGGCATCCACTAATTTTCTTTTCACGGGTGGCGCGATGGGATGGCAGTTATATCAGGCCATAGATTATGGCATCAATGATGACGAGAGCGGCATGTGCGCGGACTATATCTATGATCCTGACCAGCTGCACCCTCCTGGTGGATACGTGGAAGCGAACAAGGAAGATGGCCAATTCATTGTTGGCATGGACCCGGGAAGCTTCCGGGCAATCCGGATCAACAGTTCGGCCACAGCGAGCGACCCGCCGGACTATCGCTTGAGCGGCTGGTTTGAGAGCACCAGCTCAAGCACAGAATTAGATGGCCTTCAAATCACTACGAATGGCACGACCTGGCAGTCCCTCCCGGATGCGGCCGGTGTGTTGTGCCATTTCAATTTGCCCGAATCAGATGATCTTGTCTTCTTCGTTCGTCCGCAAGCCGGGCAGACTTGGAAGCTGCGCGCGGATAGTTCATCATTCGCCAACAACACCGGGATTGAAATCTACCACGTTTACACAGCAGCCGCGAGCGACACCATCGACAAATGGACCAGATGTTCAGAGGATTATACGGCGACTGTGCCAGCGATCAACGAAGCGGAAAGCATTCCTGTTCAGGAAAGTGGTGGGGTGCCGATCATGCCAACGCTTAGTTATACGCCAGGCTTGGAGAACAATCTCACCGGCATCCCCCCAGTGGATGACCTTCTGTTTTCCGGCGTCCATCTTTGGGGCGATGCTCCAACGATCGCCCCCGATCATGACTACATGATCTCCATCGCACGAGGTCCCTGGTATGACGGCGAGAACCCGGACCAGAGATACAACGCGGATCTTTCTAGCGATGGGGGCGAGACCTGGTATTCATTCAGCGACCATCCCGATGTGATCTGCAGCACAGTCGATCAACTGCGGCTTTATGAGAAAGCGATCTTTCACGCATCTACTGGGCAGGTGTGGAAGATACGCGTCGGAGATGGGGAGACAGAAACATTTGACGACAACAGCGGTCAGCTTTGGTACAGGCTCAACCTCGTAAATGAGTTCCCGATCGACGGACCTGGTGCGCTAGCCATCAATGGCTATGATCCCAATGGGATAACGGGGCCGGATGGTTTATGCAGTTCTTCGCTGATCGCACCCACAACCACGATCACAGACATTGCGAGTGTGGGTCCGTTCTTCGGCGATCGCATCCAATATTATTTCACGTCTTCCATGGCCTATGTTGCGTGGTGTCCACGTCACGCAGAGATGATCCTGGCTGCCATTCGAATGCTGCAAACAAAGGAACCGCTGGCCACGATCAACGAGATGGCTGTTATCGCAAATGAAGTCAAGAAAGAAGTGGATGCGTACAGCTGGGATGGCGGTGGTCTTCAAGACACCAGCATCTTCGATGCTCACAGCTCTGCTGATATTCAAAACATTTTCAATCAGCATGTACTTCCACAAAGCGGCGCGGGGGCATCTCCATGGGAAGAGGGCGGCGATCTTGTGAACTTCTCCGGTGATACGAGCTTGCCCAGTTATTACTATACCTGCCAGAATGTCTTCGCAAATTATCTGCCTTCGCGTCTTCAAAGCCCCGTGTGCTTTGCTTCGGCATATTGGAAAGAAACCGGCGCATCCTTCTGGATACAACTGCTTCTGGACGTGAGCGCGATCTTCATGATGTTCAATATCATCAAGAGCTCAATCCAAAGCCTTGTATACATGATGACGGGTGTGCGGCCATGGACGAAGGACGGAGCTCAGCGGTTGATCGTCGATATAGCACGCGGCGAAAATATTGTTTCCCCTGATCGATGGAGGTCGAGACGATGAAAAAAGGATCCATGATTTTATTGCTTGCATTGATCCTGTCTATTGGCAGCAGCTTGCCAGTGAGCGCGCAGCAGATAACTCCCCACGTGATCGATACGACTATGCCAGTGGACGCAGAGCTAAGATCTGCGGTGGACGCCTGGCTGGCGATCGCTGCGCCGGTGCCTTATCCCTATTACGTCATCACCTATGTACATCCAGCAATGGATACCTTTGTCTCACTGGCTGCAGTCGACCTGGCATCTCCTGATGATCCATGGAACGCCACGGAGGGCAACACCTTAGTGTGGCGCGGTAGCGTGATCGTACACGCAGACAACTCCGTCGAATTGATTTCGCACAATGTCTCTCAGGCAAGCGTTCCCCACCTTGCCATCCCCAGCTTCGCAGCGGGTGGTGGATCTTATATCTCCTTCCCCTGGACCGCAGGCAAGTCCATGATGTATGGGCAGAACGGTGTGCATGACGCCATCGGCGTCGAATACGTTGCTGTTGATTTTGTTGGCGGCGACGACATGGGTTCGGGAGTGGCCAGTCCTAACATCTTCGCTGCAGTTGGTGGCACAGTTGAATGGGTCTGCACTGGAGATGTCAACACAGCGATCGAGGCCTACAACTCCAGCACAGATGATCATGTGCTCTACGCTCATCTTGTAGATAATGCGAACCTGGTCGGATCGCATGTGTTTGCGAAAGGTGATCTCATTGGCGTTCTCAAATACGGGACCTTCTCTGACGACTGTGGTTACGCCACTCAGGCGGCCAACCATTATCACCTGCACATGGAAGTCATCCCATCGTCCAGCAATACCTATCGGATTGAAAATTGCGTCTTGAATACGGTCACGCAAAAATGGACATGCGGAACTACAAGCGTGAGCCCCGGCCAGTTCCTGCGCGGGGGCGTAGGTGGCAGCAGATGTGGCCTGGAAGATTGCGGCACGATGGTGGCTCAGCCGTCGTTTTGGGACAGCTTCCTTGGTGGCATTATCACCATCTTTGATCGAGCGATCGTGCAGAATATGCCATCGCATAATGCCATGCAATTCACCTACGTGATCTACAACACTGTAAAACTCACCCTCCGCATTGCACGTGTGATGGTGTATTCCAACATAAACCTTGGCCATCTGATGGCGGTGTTGTTCTTTGCATTATCCATCAAAGCACTTCTAAGCGTCGCAGAATTCATCGTCTTCCTGTTCAAGATGTGGAAGAGCCTGGTGCCCATCATCGGCGCCTAGTGTGAAACAAAAAAAATGCCCCAGCGGAAACTGGGGCGGGAACGACAAGAAGATAGGTGCAGCCCGGTCTCTTGTCACGTCTATTTGCATTTTACCACAAAGGAGCAGCATGCGAAAAATCGATAGGGAAATTTTTCAAGACGAATGGGTGATGGAACTGAGGCCATTTGAAAGATTGTTATGGATGGGATTTATCGTAACCCTTGCAGATGATCAGGGCAGGTTTGTCATAAATCCGCTAACGATAAAAACAAAGATCTTCCCGAATGACGCGATCTCTACAAAACAGATTGAACAGGCGATCGCAAAGTTTGCGAAGGCGAAGCGGGTCCTAGTCTACTCTCATAATGAAAAGAAACTCGCGCAGATCATTAATTGGTGGAAGCATCAAGGCGGCTCCAGGTGGATGCGGCCATCTAATTTTCCATCGCCCAAGGGCTGGCCCGGAGATCCATATTGCTTCACCGCCCCCGGTCCACGGCAAGAAAACAATCCAGCTTGGGTCAGTATGAAGGAAGCACGTGGTGAGCACGTGGTGCTCACGTCTTCGCCACGTAGCCTACATACCAATGACCATGACTCTGACCATGACTCTGACCATGACTCTGAAAAGAACCAACCACCAACCGTGCGTCATTCAACAAAGGTTGGTGGGTTGGTTGGTTCGAATAATGGTTCCGGCTTGCTCGTTGGCGATGAATTCAAACATCTCACGAAAAAGGAGCGGGTAGAACTTACAAAGATTGGGCGCGTGTTAGGTGTTGCCGGTTTAGGACAGCCGAAGCTCAACAACTTATTATCTAATCTGGCTACACGACGTAAGCCATTGAACAAGATGCAGTTCGTGCTTGCCGCGCTCGCCTCCGCATATGGTGACAAGGGGGCCAATAACAAGGTGATTGTCGCCGTGCATCGGATCAAAGAAAACACAGTCCCCGCTCAATACTTCTCGCCCAGCACGTGGGGCGAGATCCCAGAGGCAGTTCGTGCAGCTGCAGGTAAGCTGGCTGTCAAGGATGAACCCCGCACATCAAATCCCAAGATCAAAACCGCATTGAAAAAACTGAGATCCAGGAACAAGGCATAGAACCGCCCCGGGCGGCTAAGTCGACCCAAACCCCACCCGGGGCTATTGCGTCCAAATTTGGGCGTGTAACGAAATGGTTACACCCATCGAGAAGTCAGGCAGCGAATGGCCAAAACAGATTTACAATTCGAGATCCTAGAATTGCCAGGTGACCAGTACCCGGACCTGGCCGCGGCCCAGCAGGCTGCGCGCCGGGAACTGGCCAGCGATCTGTTGCAAATATTATCGGATCTGATCGAGCTCGGGATGCTCGAGATCAAAGATGGGAACGTCATTCCGAAGAGATAATGCGTGACTGACTATATCGGCAATCCACCTGCGACACTTCCACCCGGATCTTTAGTGATCGCATATCTGCGCGATAGCGGCGGACCGAACCAGGAGGAAAGCATTGGTCAGCAGGATCGCGTTGTGACCGACTATTGCAAAGAGCATGGATTGATCCTGAGCAAGATTTATGCTGACACCGCGAGCGGGCGTAAAACAAAAAAGCGCGATCAATTCCTGGCGATGTTCAACACCGTCATGACATCACCAGAAGACATGCGGCCGCGTGGATTGATCTTATGGTCCTACTCGCGATTCTCGCGGGACATTGTCGATTTCAATTACTATCTTTATGGCTTGTTGAAGAATGGTCTGGTGGTGCATTCGCTGACCGAGGAGATCCCTGCGGGTCTGGCCGGTCAAATCATGTTGTCGGTGAAGGCATACACCAATGCAGATTATTCAATTCAGCTCGGCAAGCAAATCAAAAGGGGAATTGCTGATCGTGTGAAGGCCGGTTATTGCAACGGCGGCAATCCTCCACGAGGCTATAAACTTATGCGAGAGATCCATGACAGCAGACGGAATGGATCGCCCCGCATCGGAATCAAATGGGAGCTTGATCCTGAGCTCGCCCCGCTCGTACGCTTGGCGTGGGAGTTGCGCGCCCAGGGAAAAGGATATGCCGAAGTCACGAAGGCGACCGGCGGGAAGATCTATTCAACAAAGAATTCCTGGACAACCCACTTTAGAAATAAAAGCTATTTGGGCATTGGCAAAGCCGGTGAGCTCGAGATCCCGGATCACCATGAACCATTGATCACCTGGGAACTGTGGGACGCTGTCAAGAAGGTCGAAGCGGCCAGCCCGCGTAATGGTGGACGTGGAGAGCTGCTCCACCCGAGGCGACTGAAACATCCATCGTTGCTCTCTGGCTTATCGTTCTGCATTTATTGCGGCGCGGCAATGGTGCTGCACACTTCGCCAGATTATCGGAGTTATGCCTGTGGATCTCGGGACCGTCAACGGGTCTATAAAGATTGCAAGGACGCCCGGCGTGTCAACGCGCGAAAGGCCGATGCGGCAATTATGGACGCGATGCTCAACCGGATCCTCTCGCAAGAATTCGTCAGCAGCCTGCTCAATGACATGGAAGATCAAATGAGCGATAACAGCAAGATCGATCGAGCGATCGGCGAAACAGATAATATGCTGATGATCACCGCGCGCGCGATGGGGCGTCTAACCAAACTGGCAGAAGGGACCGGCGACTTGGATGAGATAACATCACGCATGAAAGAATTGAAACAGGAAAAGTCCGAGCTCTCTTCACGGCTCAAACAATTGCAGGCTGAGCGTGCTGTTGAAATTCCCCACATCACACCGGATGCCATGGCGATCATCTTCTCGGCCTGGCACGCGCAAGTCCACTCTGCATTTCATGGCGGGGATATATTGAGCGCCAAGCGATTGCTCGCCCGGTTTATACAACGGATCGATCTCGGATATCAGAATGCAATAATTCATTACACGTACCCGTTCAACGAACCTGCCGATAATCGGGCGGCTCTCAGCGCCCAC
>UEXT01000640.1_pt1 | contig 10530 bp, 11 predicted proteins | sample 4301081 | NCBI WGS metagenome assembly UEXT01 (sample SAMEA4773177, study PRJEB27434) | metagenome | biome: 2259; feature: agricultural soil; material: soil | place: USA | collected 2014-09 | depth 0.25 m
TGCTGAGATCGCCGTGAGCCTTTTCCTGTCGCAGAAGACATCTGCTTCTACCGTTCACTTTTGGGGACAGCACCAGACGTACGTTTCCGGCCAAGGTGACTTCACTGCAAAGGCGGACATACCTAACGCCACTACTCAAACTTCATGGTACTGGCTGGGCGATGTCGAGGTGTTGACGTCCGATCAATACGCGGCCACTGTGACTTTGGGCGATTCAATTACAGACGGGGTTGGCGCGAAGCAAGGCGAGTACACAGATTGGCCGGACGTGCTGGCGAATCGTCTGGCAAGCGAACAAGGCCGGGGAATACCTCTTGCGGTTGTCAATGAAGGCATCGGGGGAAACCGCATACTGCACGATGGCGCCGGCGTGAGCGCGCTTGCGCGACTCGACCGCGATGTCCTGGCACAGCCGGGCATCGTGAATCTGATACTGCTTGAAGGAATCAACGACATCGGCTGGCCGCACATGAAACCGCGGATGCCGAATGGCACAACCATGAAGGAGGCGCCGTTTGCCGGAGAGGTGGTGAATGCACAAGAACTCATCGTGGGCCTGCAACAAATCATCGAACGCGTCCATCAGCACGGGATCAAGATATTCGGAGCCACATTGACGCCCTACGAAGGGGCGGACTACTACAGCGAGGACGGGGAAGCGACCCGCCAGGCCGTGAACCAGTGGATTCGCACCAGTGGAGCATTTGATGCCGTGTTCGATTTCGACGCTGCTGTTCGGGATCCTAAGCATCCGAGTCAGTTTCGCGAAGGCTATCACTCGGGAGATCACCTGCATCCCAGCGCCACGGGTTATGAAGCCATGGCCAATGCGGTCGACCTCACGACCTTAAGGTACACCGCAAATTCGATTACTAAGAAGTAATTCCGGGGTTGATGGAATGCGAGCGGAGAAGCGGCACGTAAGAACGACCACCAGACGGATCGCTCTCGTGAGCATATTGCTCTCCGGGCTGTGCTGGACACAAAATGGGGCACTCCGGCCAACGACCAACATTCTTGATGCGGAATTCCCTCGAATCAACAGCGACCTGAGCGCTACCTTCCGCGTACAAGCCGATCAGGCACAGAAAGTCCAACTGCTGATGGAACTGGGGCAATCCACTTATGACATGGTCAAAGGTAAAGAGGGCTACTGGGAAGTAACGACCAAGCCTCTCCTGCCTGGCTTTCATTACTACGCAATTTCGGTTGATGGATTCGTCTCTAACGATCCTGGCAGCAGGGTGTTCTTTGCCGCGCGGAAGGAAGTCAGCGGACTGGAGGTGCCCGGCCCAGATTCGGACTTCCTCGCGGTCAAAGATGTGCCACACGGCACAGTGCGCACGGAGTGGTATCTGTCGAAGACCACAGGCGAGACGCGACGAATCTTTGTGTACACGCCGCCGGGATATGACCGCAGCACTTCGCGTTATCCAGTCTTATACCTCCAGCACGGATATGGTGAAGACGAGGCTGGTTGGAGTGACCAGGGCCATGAAAACTTCATTCTCGACAACCTCATCGCCGCTCACAAAGCCAAGCCGATGATCATTGTGAATGAGAACGGCTTGCCCGGTGCGAGCTTTCAACCGCCGCCACCGCCTCGGTCTGGTGAGAAGCCGCCGCCGATAGGCCAGGTAGCTCGCTACTTCATGGATGAACGGTACGCAACGTTCGACAAAATCGTTTCCAGGGACTTGATCTCGTTCATTGACGCAAACTTTCGCACTGTGCCTGACCGCGAGCACAGGGCGATTGCCGGCCTTTCCATGGGTGGGGCTCAAGCGCTCCGCATCGGACTTCATCATTTGGATCAGTTTGCCTACATCGGAGCATTCAGTCCGGCGATCGACATAACCGATACCGCTAAAGATTACGACGGGGCTTTGGCGAATCCAGGAGCCCTCAACCAGCAACTGCGGCTCTTGTGGCTTGGAATCGGCACTGACGATTTTCTGTTTGTGCCCGTAAAGGAGTCTCACGCAACTTTAGAGAAAGCGGGAATCAGGCATGTTTGGGTCGAAAGTTCGGGAGCTCACGTGTGGACAGTGTGGCGCAAGTACCTTGCCGACTTTGGGCCCAGGCTTTTTTAGTGACACGGCTGACCTCTGAATGCAAAGCGCGATTGATACGAGTTTATGACGAAACCAAGACTGATGATCGGGTTGGGCGAGGTGTTATGGGACATTCTGCCCTCGGGCAAAGTCTTGGGTGGCGCGCCTGCGAATTTTGCGTACATGGCGACGGTGCTTGGTGACGAAGGAATCATTGCCAGCAGAGTCGGTAATGACGAGCTTGGACGCGAGGCTCGCGCTGTCATGCAGCAAATGGGACTGGGCACGTCATACCTGCAGCAGGACGACCAGCACGAAACCGGCACTGCCACGGTGTCGATCGATGCTGCCGGGCAACCGAATTTTACGATCAAAGAAGCGGTTGCGTGGGATTTCCTGGAATGGACTGCAGAGTGGGAAGAATTATCCAGCAGGGCTGACGTCATCTGCTTCGGCTCGCTTGCGCAGCGTTCGCCAAGATCCACATTTGCGATTGAGAGTTTCCTGCGGAAGGCGCCGGCAAAGGCGCTCCGGGTATGTGATGTTAACCTGCGGCAATCCTTCTACAGCCAGGAGCTGCTGCGTAAATCCTTCCAGCATGCCCACATCGTCAAGCTCAATGAGCAAGAATTGCTACAGGCTTCGTTGCTGCTCAAGCTGGGCATCGGAACTCAAGAAACACTCGCCAAGCGGTTGCTAAATGAGTTTGGTTTGCTGCTAGTTTGTGTAACGCGTGGCTCCCGGGGCAGCGTCCTGCTCTCGGAGGCCCAGATTGTTGAGCATGGAGGATTTCGCGTGAAAGTTGCCGATGCAATCGGGGCCGGGGATGCCTTCACTGCCTGCCTCGCTCATTATTATTTGCGAGGACGCCAACTCGAAGAGCTCAGCGAACTTGCAAATCGGTTTGCGTCGTGGGTCGCGACTCAGAGAGGCGCAACACCTGCAATCAATGCCGGGCAGTTGCGGGACATCTTGAATGGAGTTGTCATTCGATGAAACGTCTCGACAAATGCCCGTAGCTAAGCTCATACGCAGAACTGCCGGTTTTGATGACATGGTAGTTGGTCACGACGTGGCTGTCTTCACCTAAGGAAGCCACTGCCTTGGGCGACAGGATGGCCATCACTGTCCGACATGATTATGGAGACAATCGACCCATTCGCTTTTCGGGATTTGGCACTCGGGAAACGAAATCCAGTTAGCCAGAGCAAAAGAAACAGCTTCCTCCGGAACGGGAAAGAGCGAGTCCCACCTCGCTTGCCTATAAACAATCCCAATCAAGATCCCTCAAAGCCCCCCTCTCACCCCACCTCGAGATTTAGACGTCAAGCCCGGTGGGCTGCGCTCGACAACCGCTAAAATAACCAGTGTTTATGCGACTTTGCATGATTTGCATATCGCGCACCGTTTACCCCCGATTGCCTAAAAGAGCGCTCGTGGTGGCGGAACCGCCTACAAATTCGACGAGCAAAACCTGCTACGCTCCGACGATCAGCGGCATGTGAGGTAGCGATAAACACACGAATCTCGCTCAAACATCTTAACCGCTTCCTTTCGGTACGAAAGGGCCGCAAGCCAACTCCCACACGACACGATCCGATGAACAGTGCTGTCGCTGGTCACTGCGGAGTTGGATTTTCTCCGCCAAGAAGTGCGGCCTCTGCCTTGTCGCGACAGAGGCCGCGCCCACGTCGCGCTCTAAATGCGCAGCCCAGAGCCCATGGCGGAAGACGATGCCAGGTTTGGTTTACGTAGGTTTCATTTTGTTCTCCTTTGGTTCAGGAACTACTGATTTGGTGGTGCGGAAGTCGCAGCCTCTTCGATGAGCTTGGCTGTTTCCTTCGGGTGAGACATGTAGGCCACATGGCTGGCATTCACTTCGACTGTCTTGGCCTTGGCGCGCTTCGCCATCATGCGCTCCTGGTCTGGGTTGATCGACCGGTCTGCAGTAGCCACCATGTACCAGGTGGGTTTGGTCTTCCAGGCGGGGTTTGTGACCTTATGGGTGAACGAGTCGGTGGAGATCGGCACCTGCGATATAGCCATGTAGTGGGACTCGGCTGGGGGAACGTCCGCCGCGAAGTCAGCCGCGAAATGCTCCTGTTCTATCCACCAGTTGCCGTTGCTATCCGGCTTGAATGCCTTGGACGCTTGTGGCAGGGCCTGTTCGATCGACGCACAGCTGTCACCTTCATCGAGTGCAAAGGCGGCGATGTAGACCAGTGCCGCAACGTTCGGATCATTGCCAGCCTCGCTGATGATGGACCCGCCGTAGCTATGGCCGACCAGGACGACGGGCCCGCCCATGGCGTCGATGGCGGCCTTCGTGTACTTTTGGTCGTCGGCGTAGGAGGTCTCGGGGGGCTGCGCTACCGACACCGTGTAGCCATCCTTCTCGAGGATCTTCGCGACGGCTTCCCAGCCGGAGCCATCAGCGAATGCTCCATGCACCAGAACCACGTTTTTGATGCCAGTCTGCGCCGCGGGACCTGCCGCTGCAGCGTTCAGAGTCGCACCCATCAGGATAGAAGCGAGTGCAGCAACGGCATAAACCTTCGTCATCATTTTTCTCCAGTTAGGTTTCATTTTGTTCTCCTTTTCCTTTCACGACATCGATTCTATTTTTTCGGAGCCGCCTTATCGCGGCACACATGAAGTTAGCAAGCGGATCGAGGCAGTCCTATCCGTCTTTGGTCCTAGCGCGTTAGGATTTTGGGGAAGTGTTCTAGGATGGAAGCTAGGCCGCGTTAGTACCGGAAGGAGTGAGGCCAAGTTTCTCGGCCATTCGGACGAGGTGAGCCAAGGATTCCGCTTTCATCTTCTGCATGACTTGACCGCGATGAATCTTGATTGTCTTTTCACTTGCCCCTAATTCTGCCGCAATTTGTTTGTTTAGCATTCCACTGGTCACCAAGGGGAATACTTCCCGCTCACGCGGAGTTAGGGAATCATAACGGCGCTCCAGCTCAGAAGCCTCGGCACGCTGCGCCAGTTGATGTCGATTCTGTTCAATCCCCCGCTGAATCGCTTCGAGTAGGTCCTGTTCTTTGACGGGCTTGGTCAAAAACTCCAGCGCTCCGGCCTTCATTGCGCGGACCGTCATTGGGATGTCTCCATGGCCGGTGATAAAGATAATAGGCAAATCAATCTTGGCATCAGTCAGCTTCTCCTGCACGTTGAGCCCACTCAGGTCCGGTAAACGGACATCAAGCACAAGGCACGCAGGGGCGCCTGGGCGTGTAGCGTGGAGAAAATCTTGAGCGGAGGCAAATGTTTGTACTTCGATACCAACCGAGTGAATCAGCCTTCTCAGCGCAGTACAAACGGCTTGGTCATCGTCAACGACGTAGACAATCCGGCGGGGCTGAGTCATGGTGTCATCCTCTTGTCAAAAAATAAGGGTGAGCGCGATGACTGAGAATATAAGACTTTCGATCGAGGTGTTCAATCCTAATGGAAGCCACCTCTGTCTACCTTGTACCCTTTATGCCGCGAAGGGGAGGCTGAAGCGGAACGTCGACCCCTGATCGGCGTTTGGCGAAAACATCAATTGACCACCATGCTCCTCGACGATGGATCGGCTGATAGCCAGCCCCATTCCCATGCCCTGAGGCTTTGTGGTGAAGAAGGCTTCAAAAATACGTTTACCATTTCCCGGATCTATCCCTATACCAGAGTCCTGCACCGAAACCGACGCCCCCGACTGATCCGATTGCGAAGCGATCACTAGTGTCTTCGGATGGCTCGTGACCGACTCCATGGCTTCGACGCCGTTCATAATCAAGTTCAGGATTACCTGCTGCAACTGGACGCGGTCGCCTATCACAGGTGCGAGCGCCGGGGCTAACTCCATTCGAACCGAGACCTGGTGCCTCTCCAATTCTCGGTGTGCCAGGGCGAGCACTTCGCGAACAGATTCGTTGATGTCCACAGCAGTCTTCTCAGCCTTTGCATTTTTTATCTGTGCGGAGATGCGCGCAATGATTTCTGCCGCCCGATCTCCTTGCTCCGCAATATCTGTGAGCGCGTACTGCACCTCCTCTAAATCGGGCGACGGGCATACCAGGAGGCGAACACCAGCTTTCGCGTTACCAACAATCGCCGCAAGGGGTTGGTTGATTTCGTGCGCGATCGAGGCTGTGAGCTCGCCCATGGTCATCACGCGATTGATGTGCGCCAGTTCCGCCTGTGCTTGGTTCAGTTTTTGATTGGCAGCTTCAAGTTCTTTGGTGCGCTGAAGCACGCGTGACTCCAGTTCGTCATTCATTTTCTTGATTTCCGCTTTGGCCTGCTTTAATTCTGGCGTCTCGACCAGTTCCCAGGTTCCATGGCGCATCGCGGTCGCGAATTGATGAGTACTGACGACATCCAAAACCTCATTCGCTCCACAAGATCCCAAAGCATAGGTGCACAACACAACTGCGGGCTTTCCCGCTATACTGCCACTGATCAGCCCTTCGTATTCTGAAAAGGCGCTCCAGTCGTTCTTGTGTAGCCAAGCGGTATTTCCCGAAGCTCTTAGTCCCGCATACCCGCGGTCCAACGCCTGCTCGATTTTCTGGTCCCACGCGGTCAGGACGCGTCTCGAATCGAAGGCTCCGCCCTTGAGGTACCAGGCTCGGCCATCGAATACTTCGATACTTCGCTTCGACAGATAATGATCAAACTCAGGCACCGCTTCCCGTAATCCATCCCAGACTTCCTGCTCGGACAGGGGCTCAGAAACTACCCACACGCAGAACTCGTTGTCTTCTAGTCCTGCTTTGAAATATGAAACAAGCATGTCGAGCAAGTCTTTTCTGCTCTCGTAAAAATTGCAAAAATGCGTTCCCCAGGGCCGGTCTCCCACTACATCGATTCCTGATCTTCTCATCTCGTTAACTGATGTCATTGGTGTTGTCGCCATGTTGTGAATGCCCTCCATACAACTTCTGACTCTTATCTCGAAACGAGAACGTCAACGTCTCTAGAACGCTGCTGTTGACACTTACTTCGGGTTTTCTGGCTTCATCGCTGAATGTACGGCTTCAAGCAGAGCTTCATCGTCAAAGGGTTTTCCTAGGAATGCAACCGCGCCTCCTTGGAGAGCCTGTGAACGGGACACCGGGTCGTTATGAGCCGATACAACTACGATCGGGGTTCGGCAGCAATCTGCGGCAAGTTGCTGTTGCAGTTCAAGGCCGCTCATCCCTGGCAAACTCAGATCGAGAATCAAACAATCCGGCAGGCGTTCGCGACAAGAACGAAGAAACTCCTCTGCTGAAGAGAAAATCTCGGATTTAAAGCCCGCAGACATGACGAGTCTACCTATGGCTCGGCATACTGGTTTTTCGTCGTCCACGATGGCTACCACCCTGCGTTCCTCCACTGTGCTCATTACTTTCCTTCTAGGATGGCACGCGCTCACGAATTTGCCATAGGACTTTGGTCCTAGAGCAATCCAGAGTAAGCCTATATATAAGATGGGAGCCGAAATCGACTTGGTGACAGTGCGCTTTCAAGCACTACCTATAAGTCGTTCAAATGACCGGGGATAAGAAAAGAAGAAACACGAGGGCAGCGTTCTAACCAACTGAACTACGTCCCCACTTGCTTTTCATACGGTTAACGCCAAACCCGCATGTTTACTGTGTTGTCTTACTGTCGCGCATCACCAAAGCCTTGAAGCCCGAGGTCCGTGCCCCGGTTCCCGCCAAGACCTAGCTGGTGGCCGACTGAAAGGATTATTGATGACAGGAGCGGATTCCGATTAAGGCTTTGCGTTGTCTCGGAGATGATTCAGTAAGGGAGAACGGTAGGGGAAACTTCAGGCTCCTCGCACATCCGTGGTGGGTAAACCTTCTCATCCTTGTGCCTCTCGTTGCCTATTTCCTTTTTCGCCGCGCGAAAACCCCAGCTCACGCGCCATCAGCTTCTTACCTCCGCAATCTTTGCTCTTTCGTTTGGCTTCGTTGAAGGTGCAGCAGCAATCTATCTCGGTGCTGCCGTTGGTCTATTACCCGGATACGCTGGCACGCTCCCCGATGTCGCGCGATTGTCCGCGGATCTCCAGATCCGGCACCCTAACAATCTGCCGGTCAGCTTGCTGACCCTCGAGGCGTTTCGTGAAGCAGCCACGATGCTGATGCTGCTTTCTGTCTCCATCCTTGCTGAGCAGAAGCGAAGAGGGCGCCTCGCTATCTTTCTCTGGACGTTTGCGCTCTGGGACATCGGGTACTACGTAGCACTGCGGGCCACGGTGCGATGGCCATACTCACTCACAAGCCCCGACACGCTATTTTTGATCCCGGTGCCGTGGACCGCGCAAGTGTGGTTTCCGATCCTTATCAGCATTCTGACCGCGGCTGCGATCCTATTCTCTCGACATCATGGTCGCACGATCTAACGCTCGAATGTCGAGTCCGCTGCCGACTCGGTTGAACCCCTCCAACACGAGGACTAGAATTCGTTACACTATCCTTCACCGAGAGGAGGCAGAGGTGCGCTTCGACAATTTCTCCTTCGGCTCCCTCTGCATCGACGACAGCACCTACGAACACGATGTGGTCATCGACCGCGGGGAGATCCGTGACCGCAAGAAAAAACCGTCTAAGAAATTCCGCGACGACTTTGGGCACACGCCACTGTCCATCGCGGAGGACATACCCTGGAAATGCCGCCAACTCGTTATCGGTACCGGTGCATACGGCAGATTGCCGGTGATGAAAGAAGTAGAGCGCGAGGCAAAGCGTCACAAGGTCAAATTGCTGATTCTTCCGACAATCAAAGCCATCAAGGTATTGCAAGAGGATCCCGAAGACACCAACGCGATCATCCACGTGACATGTTGAGCGCTGCAGCGAGCACCCCACCCAGGCGGCGCCACACTGCAGCCCGAATTCCCTGCCAGGAGGTGTCTATGCGCTTCACCATAATCTTGTCATTACCCGTGATGCTGGCACTCGCCTCAGTGGCTCCGGTGCAGACAAAGATTTCCAGTACCGTTCAATGCGGCAACCCAGACCAACAACATATCCTTGAGGTGGAGAACCAGCCCCATCAGCTGGAGCACCATGGACAGGCGAGGATAAAAACTGTTCCGCTTCGGCGCACTTCAATTGCAAAGGGAGGATCCCCGCCGACGGATTAGTGGGGAGCCTGAATGAGCCATCCACCGTGATGGGGCGTTCGGGGTGCGAGTACTCATCGCCTGCCGTCCCCTGTTATCCAGCGGACCGTCGCCCGCCATTTGACCCAGTAGAACGGACGACGCTGCCATTGCCAATACAGCAAGCACAAGGATGCGTTGTGCTCGCCGCTTTCTCAACTTCGTGCTCTTGCACAATAGCCAAAGAACGGCCCACAATCAGGCAGAGCCGATAGGGAGAAACGTGTTGAAAAACCTCTTTGTAGGAAACCTGGATTCTGAGGTGACCCAGGAGGAGCTTCGGCGGCTGTTCGAAGCCTACGGGCAGGTGGTGCAGGTCCATATCATCTCAGATCGGGACATCGGGCTGCCGCGCGGGTTTGCATTCGTGGAGATGACAAACGAGCCGGAGGCCGAGAAAGCAATCAAAGGTCTGAATGGCAGCATTCTAAGAGACCGTACCCTGAGTATTGATTACGCTCGACCTAGACCGAAACGCCCAGCAGCTTAGCCAGGCGCGAACCACGACCCCGCGCGGACTTCGTGGCCGTGTTGGCGAATGTTTCTAGCCCTACACCGGGATCCAGGGTCGTCTGACGATCACTTTCTTTCTCTATAGATCGGTAGCGAGGCAGGTGTGGTGCCGTAATCCAGGTCGAAGCCAAGCTGGAGCTTAGCTGCGTCCGACATGAGGCCGGGATGCCATGGCGGATCGAACACGACTTCAACATGAACTTCCTTGACACCGGGCAACCGCGAGAGCCTGCTCTCCACGTCGGCTTTGAGCACGTTGCCCATACCGCAACCGGGAGCAGTCATGGACATTTTAATATGAACCTTGTTCCCGCCTTGCTCCAGGGGCGCAATCAAGCACGAGTAAACCAGACCCAGATCGACGATATTCACTGGAATCTCCGGATCGTAGACGGTCTTCAACTGATCCCAAACCATCTGCTCGCGGAAAAGCCCTTCCTGGATTGCAGGTTCTTGTGCCATTGCCGCGTTGAAGAGCCCGAGGGCATCCGTATCCTTAGCCTCGACACGGTACATGTAGCCGCGATCGGTCGCTACCGTGTAGCCGCTGCCCAGTGACTGCATGATCCTTACGACGGTACCGACCGGGAGGGTACCGCGAATCCCACTGGGGATCTCGATGACTTCACAAGCCCGACTCAGCGCGATCGGTTCACTCGGACCCATATGGAACTCCCTCGTAGCTGTCCTTATCTCCTTGCTCTGTGTGGGCGGGCTACTCCGTCGACACAGTGCCCTGTTTCCCTTCCAGCGAAGCGTGCAATGTGTGCCAGGCAAGCGTGGCGCACTTGACCCGCACAGGAAACTCAGAGACGC
>UEXT01000549.1_pt1 | contig 10502 bp, 11 predicted proteins | sample 4301081 | NCBI WGS metagenome assembly UEXT01 (sample SAMEA4773177, study PRJEB27434) | metagenome | biome: 2259; feature: agricultural soil; material: soil | place: USA | collected 2014-09 | depth 0.25 m
ATGGTGCCGAAGCCGGGATTTGAACCCGGACACCCGTGAGGGCGCTAGACCCTGAATCTAGTGCGTCTGCCAGTTCCGCCACTTCGGCACATTAAGACTGCTGAAAATGCCTTCCACCATTGTCCTCACATGGATCGAATCCTCAACCGTACCAGCAAAGAGTACGCTTCGGACCCCTCGTTCGTTACGGCCCAGGGGGAAGCCATTTTGAGCAGCCTCAGGGAATTCCAGATTACAGTAACAATCCCTCTCACTCCCCGCGGGCCTTCTCGAATGCATTTTGAGCAACCCCAAATTTCGGGGCAACCCGACGTGAGCACAAGGAGCGAAATTATCCAGAATTTGCAGCACCACCGTCAAGCAATGGAGTTTCTCTATTGTGTGGCAGACACCCGAGTATCCGTCAGTACCCATTGACCTGCTGCCCCAATATCGCGCCGCATTCCACTTACAATGATTCGTTCTCGCACAAGACCCGCGGCTGCGAGCAAGGGAGCCGGGAGGATCCACGGTGCCTCATCCACCAGCAACACGTCGAAGCGTACGCGTTGAAACACCGGATCGCTCATGACCCGTGACGCCGTGGTGACCACAAGCCGTCGATTTTGGATGAACGCCTGTCGGTTTGTGCCTTCCTCCGCAGCCAAGAGCTCGCGGATCTTCTTCGTCCCGCCCAGCCGAAGGATCTCTTCTTTGAGACCTTCGAACTCAGGACGTATATCTTTCGGTACGGCAGCTTCTGGGGCCAATTCCGCGATCCGCGATTTCGCCACGTCGAGTTCTCTCAGCAAATCGGCAATTTGGCTCTCATAGAGGGCTCGGTATTGTTGGAGCGATTCAACATTCTTCCCGAGGGCCTGCATGCTCAATCGTCGTAAGAGAGGCAGATTTTCGTACTCCGTGAGGGTTGCGTCCACTTCTTTGATTCTCGCTTGGAGATCACTGAGCTGGGTCAGCAGCCGCCACTCTAAGAGACGGACTTCGTCCAAATCCTTCTGCTTCTGCTTTTTATACGCCAACAATGGGGTGAGCTCACGAAAGCGGTCGTACTTCTTTCTCAAGGAGGCTTTCTCGGCACGTGACTTCGCATAGAATTGATGCATTTGGGCTTCGAACCCGAGTTCGTGAATCGCAATGCCGGCTGCATGCTGGGTCAAGGCCATCTCATAACGGCTGACCCAGGTCTTGTATATTAGGCCTGCCGCCTTCATGGCACGCGCAATCGTTCCAACCAAGATATCGGCGGTATCGTGATCGCGGCTGACTATGAGGACCCGTTTATTCCCCTTGATTAACTCAATCGCCAATGATGCGAGTCGCTGGTGGCGCAATGCTTGATCGTCTATCCACACAGTGGTCAGGATCGAAGTTCCAACGGCCACTCCGCTCTGGCCTTCATCCTCGGAGGCCGATTCGAGAACCGAGGCCAACCGATCCGCGGGACCGAGACCATAGACATCGCTTTGGGTCGTCATGTCGCTCAGCCGCTGGATCGCGATACTTAAAAAACCTGCTCGATCGGGAATCACCGTCGCACTGGAGAACGATTGTCCGATGAGATCAAACGTTTGTACCAGCAGGAGTTGGCCGGTGTTACGGAGGACAATACCCTCGGTCGGTTCCATTTCATCGGGGGGCACGATGGTTACGGGTGTATCGATCTCCACGACCCGTGGCTGCGGGAGTGTGAGTTCATAGAGATGGAGCGTGCCGGTGCTCTGCAGGAGTCGACCGCTTACCGACGGAATGGGATCGTCCCATCCTGTCGTGCCGATATCGTTTTGTTCCTTAGCCAGCTTGATGGCCCATCTGTGAAGAAGATCTCGCGCGGTCATGCGTGTGCCATTTGTTGCCAGTGACTGAATGCCATCATACGGGCGGCCGATCGAGACTGTCCAGCATCCGACGCAGGCTCAGGGGCTTTGCCAATCGAGAGGTATTTGCTTCCGAATCGCACACGGTTCAGCGAGAATGCGAATTGACTTTTTGCCGTCCCACCAGTATCCTCATTCCCTTTCCATCAGAAGGAGTTAGGGGATGAAGGTCATATTGCACGAAACCATGGAAGGGGTCGGTCACCTTGGCGATTTGGTGAACGTCTCCGATGGATATGCACGAAACTTTCTGCTTCCGAGGAACAAGGCCGTTGAGGCCAACAGCCGGAACATCAAGGCCTTCGAGCATGCCAAGCGTGTTGCTGCCGAGCGTGCAAAGAAGGAAAAGCTCGAAATCGAAGCCCAAGCCAAGAAAGTTTCGGCGGTGGCCATCACGGTGCACGCCCAGGTGGGGAAAGACGATAAGATGTTCGGCTCGGTGACTGCGAAGGACATCGCGGAAGGACTGGCCGAACAGGGCTTTACCGTGGATCGTCGGAAGATTCAATTGGCTCAGCCGATCAAAGAACTCGGAACCTTTACCGTGCCGATCAAGCTCCCACGCGACGTCACCGCTGCGGTGACGGTGCGAGTCCTCAAGAAACAGGAATCAGAAACGGCTTCCGCCTAGTTATTGACTGAGGATCTACTGTCCATGAAGGATGCAGTCGGTTCGTTAGACGCCCTCAAAGCGACAGATCTGGATGTCTATGCGGCTATCGAGGCCGAGGAACAACGGCAGCGAGAAAAGCTGCTCTTGATCGCCTCGGAGAACTTTGCCAGCCCCGCAGTCCTGGCCGCACAAGGCTCTTTGATGACGAACAAGTACGCGGAGGGCTATCCGGGCAAGCGCTACTACGGCGGGTGTCAGCATGTAGACACGGTCGAAGAACTGGCTATTCAGCGATGCAAGCAGATCTTCGGCGCCGAACATGTGAACGTCCAGCCGCACTCAGGATCGCAAGCCAACATGGCGGCCTACCTATCCGTCCTCAAGCCAGGAGACACAATCCTCGGTATGGATTTGGCGCAGGGGGGCCACTTGACCCATGGCAGCAAGGTCAATTTTTCCGGCATGATCTTCCGGGCTTTTTCTTATGGGGTGGATCGCCAGACCGAAACCATCGATTATGACGCGGTGAGGAAGCTCGCTGAAGATTGCCGCCCCAGGATGATTGTTGTCGGGGCAAGTGCGTATGCTCGCACCCTCGACTTCCCGAAGTTTCAGGACATCGCCAAGTCGGTGAGTGCTTACCTCATGGTCGACATCGCACATATAGCGGGCTTGATCGCAGCCGGGCTTCATCCTAGCCCGATTCCTTACGCCGACTTTGTCACGACGACTACCCACAAGACGCTCCGCGGACCTCGAGGCGGCGTGGTGATGTGCAGGGCCGAGCATGCGAAAGCCGTCGATAAGTTTATCTTCCCCGGGATGCAGGGTGGACCCCTCATGCACGTGATCGCCGCCAAGGCTGTCGCGTTCAAGGAGGCCCTATCTCCGGGATTCAAGCGGTATCAGCAGCAAGTGATTGCGAACGCTCGTACGTTGGCCCAAGGCTTGCTCGATCGTGGCTACAAGATTGTGTCAGGAGGAACAGACACGCACCTCATGTTGGTGAACCTAACGAACAAGGGAATCACCGGCAAAGAAGCGGACGCAGCCTTGGACGCAGCTGGCATCATCGTGAACAAGAATGCGGTTCCATACGACGAAAAGCCGCCGGCAATCGCCAGCGGCATCCGATTGGGCACCCCCATAGTCTCGACTCGGGGCATGCGGGAATCCGAGATGAGGGAAATCGTGGCATTGATCGACCGCGTGCTACAGCACCGGCAAGATCTTGCAGTCCTCGACGAAGTCCGTGCTCAAGCCAAGGCGCTGTGCGGACGGTTTCCCATCTTTCACGCCTATTGATTCGGACAATAAGGTAGAGTCGCCGCCTGTGAAATGTCCGTTCTGCGATGAGCTCGAAGACAAGGTGGTGGACTCGCGCATGGCGAAAGAGGGCGAGGTCATTCGCCGTCGGCGCGAGTGTCTCGGCTGCAAGCGCCGATACACGACGTACGAGCGGGTCGAGGAAATTCTTCCGATGGTCGTGAAGAAAGATGGTCGACGAGAGACCTTCGATCGCACCAAGATCCTGGCCGGACTCAAGAAGGCCTGTGAGAAACGTCCCATCAGCATCGCCACGATCGAAACCGTGACGGACCGGATCGAGAAACGTATCCAGGAGATGGGTGAAACGGAGATCGAGAGTCGAGTCATCGGCGAAGAATTGATGAAGGAACTCCATCAGCTGGATCAGGTCGCATATGTCCGATTTGCCTCCGTATATCGTGAATTCAAAGACATCGACCAGTTCATGGACGAGCTAAGATCGTTGGCTCAGCAGCGCCGAGAACGGTGATGCCGCCGCGCCTGTTTTCCTCTTTTCGCCTTCGTGTGCTCATCCACTATTGATTTCTTGTCGCCGGTCACGGGTCCGCGTGCCTTATATTTAGGTGAAGGCCAAGATGCCAACGATGCATACAAAACCTACTCGACCGTGGCGCAAGACCAACACACCGGGAGCTACCCACGTGGGTATCATCGGCGCAGGGCACGGCGGTACCGCGCTGATGGAGATTTTTGCCAACGATCCGTTGGTGGAGATCGTCGGTGTGGCAGAGATCAATCCAAAGGCCCCCGGACTCAATCTGGCCAAGCGCTTGAAGATTCCTGTTACGACGGATTACCGCGAGCTTTTGGATTTGGAGCGGATGGATCTGCTCATCGACGTCACAGGAAATCCCGACGTAGGGCAGTTCTTGCAAGACTTTTACCGCATGGGTCTCACGGTGATCGGGGGGGCTAGTGCCAAGTTCATGTGGCAACTGATCGAGGCCCGAATTCGGGCGACCGCGGAAATCGAGAAGACTCTCAACAAGTACCAGTCCCTGTATCGCCTCTACCTCAAGGAAACCGGAGCAGCCGTCACTGAAGAGCGTACCCGCATTGCCTGTGAAATCCACGATGGATTGGTACAAAGCCTCGCCGGCGTGAACTTCAAGTTGGACCTCTGCCAGCAGCTCCTGCGGAAGGACCCCCAGGCCTGCCTGGCGACACTCCGGGAGTCAAAGGCTCAGCTCAAGCTCGCCATTCAGGAAGCGCGCCAAGTCATTTTCAACCTGCGACCGCTTCAGTACGACAAGATGGAGCTGATTCCCGCGCTGACGAATTATCTCAAGTCTTACGAAACGCAATATCACATTCGGACGGCCTTCCGCGTCTCCGGTGATGAGCAGATCCTGTTCCCGCGGACGAAGATCTTTCTCTTTCGGATTGTCCAGGAAGCCCTCAGCAATGTACAGAAGCATGCGAAGGCCGACCGCGTGTCGGTCGAACTCGATATTGCGCTCGAACATCTGAGGGTCACAATTCGTGACACGGGAATCGGGTTCGACATGGAGACCGTGTTGCGGGATCCCGAGAAATGGGACCATTTTGGCATTCGCGGCATTATCGAGCGGGCTCGGCTTGTCGGCGGTGACGGAAGAGTCGAGTCGAAGAAAGGACGCGGCACGACGATTGTGGTTGACGTCCCTTTGGTAAACAAGGAGGCGGCAAGCAATGGAAAAGATTAAGGTACTGATCGCCGACGACCATCGCGTCGTGCGAGAAGGGCTCGCAGCCATCCTCAAAGCGAAGGACGACATCAACGTGGTGGGCGAGGCACAGGATGGAATAGAAGCTGTTGAAAAAACCAGGGCGTTACTTCCAGACGTGATACTGATGGACGTGAGCATGCCCCGCATGGGAGGAGTCGAGGCCACACGCCAAGTCAAGCGCGAGTTTCCTCACATCGGCATCGTCGCGCTGACCATGTACGAAGAGCAGCAATACATCTTCGACCTGGTACGGGCCGGTGCCACTGGTTATCTGCTCAAGGATTCAGAATCTTCGCAGATTGTGGCCGCCATTCGCGCGATCTATCGTGGCGAATCGCTGATCCATCCCTCGGTGGCGAGCAAGATCTTAGCGGAGTTTTCCCTGATGGCGCAGAAGAAAGGCAAGAGGCCGGCCTGGGTAGAACATGATCTAACAGAACGGGAAATTACCGTGTTGCGCCTTGTAGCGGACGGAAAAACCAACAAAGAAATCGCCAACAGCCTCGACCTCAGCGAGAAGACGGTCAAGAACCACGTGCGCAACATCTTTCATAAGCTTCAAGTCTACGACCGCACACAAGCCGCGATACTTGCCATCCGCAAAGGACTCATCGAATTGGACCCGAGACCGTAGCGCTTCGTGTCATGGCAGACATCACCGGTACTCCTTCTCTACGCACACTTCAAATGAAGCTTCGCATAATCCTCCAAAATGCGTGCGCGCATGGCTTGACATTTCGATTTTCGGGGCTCCAGTATAATAAGATTTGAAAAGGGTTTCGGCGAGACCGTGCGCAACGCAAGAGGGCGCCGGCTGATGGATCGATGGGTCACACAGTGGTGGGACCGGCTCCGTATCCAGCACAAGGTTTTGGCGGTGCTCTTGTTGCTCTGCCTGCCGCTCATCGGGGGCCTCGCGATCCACCTCCATTTCGTCGAACAGCTACTCACCGTACAGCAGCAGCGGCAGGAACTCGTTCTGGCAAGCGAAGAGATGGAGGTATTGGGTCGGCTCGCTGCCGATATCGAGGATGGCTTTCGTGGATACGTGTTGACTCAGCAGCCGGCATTCTTAACGCCATTGATTGAGGCAGATACGAAAATCGGTCCGGCTCTCACGAGTGCCGCGAGGACGTTGGCGCGGTTGTCGGATTCTCCGGGTAATCTCGAGCCGATTGAACAACAACTGAAAGATTTCCTGCGGTCGAAACACGAATTGATTGCCGACATTCAGCGAGGAGACGCAGCCAGGGCCTTGACCTATATTCGGTCGGGCGAAGGGCTTCTGCTGTCCGACAATCTCCGCAAAGATCTCCGAATCATCGAGGACCGTCTCGAGGATCAACGGATATTATACAACGTCGCGGCAGATTCACTGTCTCAACGGACCTATATCGGCCTGTGGATCGCACTGGCAGGTGTGGTGGCGCTGGGATGGGTCAGTTCGCGCATGCTAGCCCGTTCCCTGACTGATCCGATCAGGCGGCTGCAATCTGCGACCGCGAAGTTCGGAGCGCATGCCGACCCAGATGAGATCGCGAATCTGTTGGTCTCAGCCCGTGCTTCGAAGGACGAACTCGGTCAGTTGGCTGATGCGTATCTGGCCATGGCTCAACGTATCGGAATCCACATTCGAGAAGTCGAAGTCCTCGACCTGATCGGGTACGACATCAACACGATCGGTCCCGATGGGCTGGACGGCGTCCTGCGGCGGATCTCCGATCGGGCGGTGGAACTTGTAGGAGCGGATGTCTGTCTCGTGCTCCTCCGTGATGAACAATTGGGATGCTGGATTGTCGAAGCTGCGTCGGGGAGATGGCACGAACAGCTCAAGAAGTCCGTCATGCTGTGGGAAGAGCTGCCGGTCTGCGTACTAGCGTTCGAGAGCGGCCAACCCGCGACCAACGAGCAGTGTCGCGAAGAGCAACATCCCGCTATTCTGCGTAGGGCCTTAATCGGTGACTACATGTTGGCGATTCCCTTGCACGGGCAAGGGAAACCGTTCGGCGTACTTGCCCTCGTCAGTGAACAGCCTCGGAGGGCCCCAGAATGGAACCAGCGTCTGGCAAAGGGGATGGCTCAGGAAGCTGCGTTGGCCATCTCAAATGCGCGGCTGTACGAAGCGGTCCAGGAAAAACAGCGCGGCTTGCTCGCACGGTTGCGGCAGCTCGAGCACCTGGCAGAAACCCTGGCTCATGATCTCAAGGGGCCTGGAGCGCGAATGGAAGAATTGGCAAAATTGCTGGTGCAGCAATTTGCCGGACAGGTCGACGAGCAGGCATCTCGATGGCTGAAGCTCATCCAAGCCAATGGGAGCGATCTCGTTCAGCGAGTCGAGGGGATCCTGGCGGTGGCTCGCGTAGGGGTCGGACAGGGTTCGGTGACGGCGGTGGATCCGACTGTCGTCATCGGCGAAGTACTCAAGGACCATGCGGGGGAGATACAGCAATTACAGGCGACAATCCAGATTGAGCCGGGTTTGCCATTTGTCGCCTGCCATCGGGCCTCTCTCCGACAAGTATTAGATAATGTTATGTCGAACGCCTTCAAGTATGTGCGTCCCGGAGAACCGCCCTCAATCACCGTGAGCCATCGGATCGAGAATCAAATGGTCTGCTTTTCAGTGACCGACCGAGGAATAGGAATTCCCGAGGAGCAGCGTGCCCGCGTGTTCCAACCGTTCGTCAGATTACTGCAATCTGACGCGATAGGCAGCGGGATCGGGTTGGCAATCGTGCAGCGGATCGTGGAACTCTATGGTGGGCGTGTGTGGATCGAAGGGAATGGATACGACGGGTGCACGGTGAAGTTCACGGTGCCTTGGTTGCGGGAGGATAGGGGTGCAGTGATTGCCGGAACCAACGGATCTCACATACCTGGAGTAATAGATGCTTCTTCAAAGGGATTGAGATGTGGTGATGCATGACGAATAGCGGGATTCTGGACGCTCGCGCGACGAAGAAACGTCCCAAAGTTCCGTTCACCATCCTGATTGTTGAAGACAACGCGACGGATGTGGAACTGATGCTGCATGCGCTGGAGCATGCGGAGCTGAAACCCCTCGGCGGCGATTTCGACATGGAGGTCCGCGCGACGGCAGAAGGGGCCATTGAACTGCTCAAAGAGCGCGCGGTGGATCTCGTACTGACCGATATGATGCTTCCCGGCATGAGTGGGTTGGATCTCGTCAGTCGAATTCAAACGATCGATCCGAACTTGCCCGTGCTGGTCGTCACGAGAGTCAACACGGTCTCACAAGCCGTTGATGCCATGCGTCGAGGGGCGTTTGATTATGTCCTGAAGCCGGTCAACGCCGAGGACTTGGGTGTGCGGTTGCATCGGGCCATACGCATTTCTGAGATTCTCCGGCGGCATGCCGTCTATGAGCACCATGATCGCCAAGACCTTGAGGCCAACAGCCTCGTGGGAGTGAGCCCTGCGTTTGAACGGATCGTACGCGGTATACGTGAAGCTGCTCAAGCGCGCTCGACCGTGCTGATTACAGGAGAAACCGGGACCGGCAAGGGATTGATCGCGCGTGCCATCCACCAACAGAGCACCGACCAGAGCCGGCCGTTTCAAGTGATCGATTGCACGACGGTGCCAGAAGGCATGATGGAGAGTGAACTGTTCGGCCACGTGCGAGGGGCCTTCACTGGAGCAATTTCAGATAAGCCGGGATTGATCGAATTGGCCAACGGGGGCACGGTGTTCTTCGACGAAATCGGAGAACTCCCGCTGCTCTTGCAAGCAAAGCTGTTGCGTGTCTTGGAAGAAAATGAGGTGCGGCCTGTCGGAGGAACTCGGGTCCGGCGGGTCGACATGCGCTTCATCGCGGCGACAAATCGCGACCTTGAGACCCGCGTGCGCGACGGATCGTTTCGCAAGGATCTTTATTATCGGCTAGCGGTGGTCACGATCCCTGTGCCGCCACTGAGAGAACGCCGTGAGGACATCCCGGTTATCGCACGACATCTGCTTAGAAAACTGAGCCGTGAGGTAGGGAACGCGCGATGCCATTTCAATGAAGGCGCGCTGGAGGAACTGATGCATTATTCGTGGCCGGGAAACGGCCGAGAACTGCGCAATGTCGTGGAGCGTGCTGTCATGCTGAGTTCCACCGACACGATTACGGAGACGGATATTCGAACTTTGCTCCCAAGCGGAGATGTTGAATCCCCTGCAGCCGGCGGAGGCCAGATTGTCTCGTTGCCATACATGGAAGCCAAGGAACTCGCTATTGAGCAGTTCACGAAGACATACCTCCAGGCCAAATTGGCCGAGCATGGTGGCGTCATCACGAAAGCAGCTGATAGTAGCGGAATCCCTCGTCAACATTTCTCCTTATTGATGAAACGGTTCCTCGGTACCGAGGCGACTGAAGAAGAATAGGCCCTGTCTCCTTCACGTAGCACTTTCCTATTTTCTTCGAGAGACTCAACCCTATTATTGCCTCACCATGTAGCGAGCCCGTAACGAAACAGCCGCGAGACATGGTTTTCACTACCTGCCTGACTGGTGAGCGCCCAATTCTCCTCGTCGAATACTGCGATATGCACCTTTAACTGCTTGATGTACATCCAGAAAATTCTCTGATCCTGGCCACTGCATATTTTCTTATTCAGTTTCAGCTTGTTACTGCCCAACAGCCCGAGTTCTCATGAAAATCATTTCACAATTTTTCTCAGGGATATCAATCTGTTCGATGTATTTCAGTTTCCGGTGAATGCTCCTCATGACCCTGGCAGTCTCCTTGCTGTATTTCCTCCTCAACGAAGAGTCTCTACTGTGCCAGTGAAGAACTCAGAGTGGATTCGGAGGAAGGGAGGTGGAATTGGTCGTCAGACGGAGGAAGAAAGTAGGTTCGTCAGTCGTCAATTAGCAGGGAGGTACACTCACATGTTTCTATCACGTCGGCAGTTTTTGAAGGCCTCAGCGGGGACGGTGGCGGTGGCGGCCTTAGCCGATCAGGCGCTC
>UEXT01000184.1_pt1 | contig 10456 bp, 11 predicted proteins | sample 4301081 | NCBI WGS metagenome assembly UEXT01 (sample SAMEA4773177, study PRJEB27434) | metagenome | biome: 2259; feature: agricultural soil; material: soil | place: USA | collected 2014-09 | depth 0.25 m
TCGTGGCTTGTGGCCACACGAAACGCCCACGTTCCAGCCGCTTCGCGAACAAACACAACCCGTCGCCATCGAACCAAAGAACTTTGATCAGATCGCCACGCCGTCCACGAAACACAAACACGTGTCCCGAGAACGGGCTCTGCTCCAGCTTCGTCTGCACCAACGCACTCAGCCCGGTGAAACCGCGTCGCAAATCGGTGACACCGGCCGCAATCCAAATCCGCGTCTTCGCCGGCAAAGCGATCATGCGCGCAAGCACTCCAGCAGCACGCGCACCAAAGCGGGATCGGCGCTGCCTTCGATCCGCACCTTTGCTTGCCGCAACTCGATGTGAATCGTGCCTGCTTGTGATTGGGAACAATCGGCGACGCGGTGCTCGACTATGACCGGTGCCGCCTGACTCTCGCTCACGCGAACCGGCAGCAACTTGATCCCTGCCTTCGGCTCTCCAAGTCGTCCCGCCAAGTACAGTCGCCGCCAACCAAACACCTGATTGGCGTTCACGCCGTGCGTTCGCGCCACCTTCGCTACCGACGCGCCCGGCGCCAGCGTCTCTTCGATAATCCGACGCTTCTCGGCGATGCTGCGCCGCTGCCGCTGCGCCCCGACCGAGGCCTCTCTGTCTTCGGGAATGACTGTAACTTGCTGGAAAGTGTCCATCTCCGCTCCAAGTGGACACTTATCTAAAATGTCCACTTCGCGAGAATGGACCTCTATTTATGAGGATGTCGAGACGGTCGCAACCGGACGCTTACAGTTGATGGTGCTTACCGCTGTGGCTATTGCTGAGCGAATCGAAGGCGAACCTTGAAAGACAAAGCATTTCCCTGTCGTGCTATCCCGGTCCTCGGGAGCAACAACAAACGGTTCCAGCTCCGTGCTGCGCGCTGAGGGACGCGACATCTACCCTGTCGAGGTAGCATCCTAAAAACCCCCACACGCGCCTTGTCAGCCATCGCGCGACTGCTTGAAGACACCAGGCCGAGTCACCGGAGCAGTCCCGTCCGCTCACGATGAACGGCAATGTTACATGCGGCTGGAAAACCGGGTCAAACGATGGGGGGGAGAACATGACGGGAGGAGTTGCCTCCCCAACCTGTGGTACTGGTAACCGATTTGTGCTTATGCGAGCGACTCGGAGTGGTCGATGTCGAGAAACGAATGGAACGCAGAATGAATCTTGAACCGCCTCTTTCTCTTCAGCTGCCTCGCTAGCTTTGCGGCGAGAATCTGGTTTCGCTTCAACTCCTTTGGATCTTCAGTAAACACGAACCTGTCTTCGTCTACTTCTATTCCCAAGAAAGTCAGACGAATCAAGTGATCAATCAAGGACTCTTTCAGTTCGGTCGGCAAGCCAGCACTCTTGATGCATTGCTCCACTTCATCTTCCATTACGAACATACGCTTGCCAGCAAACTCGTAGAGCAAAGATTCCAACTGCGGCACCGTGATTCCATTTTCAACAAGAATACTGTCAAAGGCATAGTGAGAGTACTGCTTTTCAGCGTCGAGCAGGTCCTCCTCCTCGACACGTGCGTGATTCCGATTGACCGCCGTTGATACTGCCTCTTTCACCAAATAAACAATGTCGCGGGGCCTTGGAAGTATGGTGTCACCAAAATACGTTTTAATAGGTACCCCTGCAACGGAAGCACAGAAATAGGTCTTCCACATCATTTCAGGGTTGGTGCCCGGTTCGTGGGAAGCCTCATAGCGAGCTTCGATGATCCGGAGGAGTATGGCAGGGTCTTCCCATTTAAGCCTTACGTATGCCAACTTGTCAGGTTCGGAAGCTCTCTCTACAATTTTCGCGAAAATGTCGCCTCTAATGAAAATAGCTACTGCTTGCCGCCTGCTGTCTGAGCGAGCAAACTCGGCGGGAATGTGTACTCCTGTCGCCAGCAAACCCAAGAGGAGGTCAGAGAGAAACACAATATCGGCTGTTTTCTTCCAAGGTTTATCTAGGTTGTCAATCAGCACTGCAACCCGCGTTTTTCCTGCTAAGACTTTTCCCAAAAGAACTCGGAGTTGATTGAAGATGCCAGCGTGCAAGGCCTCAGAGACTCCGATCCGTGTTTTTTCGATTCCCTCCTTTCGTCCTGCTTTCACCAATCGTGCTACGGCCCTTTCCAGTCGGACTGAAAAATCGCCTGACACCGCCTCTGATTGTCTCGACATGAAGTCGAGAAATTCCTTTTCCGCATCTGTTCTCGGTGTGTACATCAATTGTCGCTGGATGTGTTCGGCGGTGACACTCGCAATCTCGGTGTACAGCAAGAACTTCCATAGGCTCTCGATAACGTGTCCCTTCGCGTCGATTTCCTCGAAAACCTGGAAAAGTTTGATAATGGACTCAATCTCGTACTCAGCAGGCTTTATGCTGCAAACGATGGTTGCCGGCTCATTCTTCAGCGCAGAGGTCAGTCTGAGAAGGTTCGCGGTCTTTCCAGTGCCTTTACGGCCGACGAATATCGTTTGGTGACCGCGCGTAGCCAACATGCTGGTGGAAGATCATCTCCGGCTGGCAGCAGCGAAGGTGGGCATTCTTTCATCGCACCCGAACGAAGAAGGTGAGTTGGTAGAGGATGACCCGCGCCGGTTCGGCTTTCATAACCTGCGTCACAGCCTGGCCTCGTTTCTGGTCCGCCGCAAGACGGACCCGAAGACGGTACAGGCCTTGCTGCGTCACAGCGATGTCAAGACGACGCTTCAACTTTACGCCCACAGCGTGAGTGAAGATCGTATGACGGCTCAGGGTGCAATGCTGCACGCGATTCTGGGCGCGGGAATTGGCGAAAGCGGACTGAGAGCGGACTGAAGGAAAATTGCAGATTTGAGTTAAGTGCTTTGAAATGTGGTGGAGGGACGGAGTTGAACCGCCGACGCCAGCCTTTTCAGGGCTGCACAATAACGTATTTACAATGACTTGGAACGCACGGACGACACCGTAGGTCATTGAAAGGCACTCTCGGTCAAGAGTTTTGTGGGCTTTTTTGTGGGCTGAAAAAATGGTCTGAACACTTCGAGATCTTCGCGCGAGTTTTCGCCTGCGCGGGCCGGTTCGACTTCGCTCAAGGCAAGGCTCAGCCGTGCCGGTTATGAGTCGCGCAAGGTTTTGCCGGATACGCTAGGAGGCTTCCCATGTTTAAAGCGCTTTACCACTCTCGCTGGTTTGTCGGCAATGCTTACCTGATCAGTAAGGTGAAGTTTGCCCATGATACGACAAGAACCCGCGCGGGCGGTGCTTATGAAGCTCATTACGCGTTTACCTGCAGGCCCTTTACCTGGCATCGCAGCTTGTGGTCTTTGTCGGTCAGGAGTGTAGCGTCCACTTTGAGATCAGGGGCGTCTTGCCGGTGAGCTCCGTGATGTACTCGCATTACTAGCCGATGAAGTACATCTGAAATTACTGGACGGTTTTCGGTCACCCAACCTTTGCTACCAGTTCTTGAAATGCCGGTTCGGAACGAAGTTCATCGAACTCCGGGAGAGCTAACGAAAGCATGATGCTACAGCCATCCTGATATGCTGATCGCAGCCACCGAATCGCTTTGCGTCTCTCCAAGTTGTAAGTACGCCTGCGCAAAATCGGCGGGTGAGACGTAGTTTCCTCGCTTACGTTTTTGTTCAAAGTCATTCAGTTGCTCGCGCGCTTTCGCCTTCTCAAATTGCCGTTTGCATTGGAGGTAGGGGAGCTGCAGACATGTTCTTCTAAACTGACGTCCCGGCTCATCACTCGCGAGAAATTTGTCTAATTCTTGCCCTGCCCTGTGATTGTTTCCATCTCGGTCCACGTCAGCCGCGCCGGCATCGGAGGCCTGCAGCGGGAAACGCTCAAGCGCTGGCCACACCGTTTCTGGAGTCTTCGTGCAGATGGTGTCTCCAACCTGAAGAGTTTCGAAGAACTGAACCTGAAGGTTTGAGGAGCACTGAAAACCGAGCGTCACAATGGCCCGCTCCCGCCACTGGGACAACGCGACTCTGCGCACTTCTTCCAAGGGCACGATCGTACCAAAATCGGCAGCCGCCTGCGTGGCCAGCACCGACTGCGTTCTATATAAGGTTTCCCCCGCAAAAATTAGTCAGGGGGTTAAAAAGCACGGTCTTCCGGCCGGTGGGGGGGAGTTCTACCAGACGGCAAGGCGGTCATCTTCACCGTCGGAACGGACGTCGGAGATTTCGATGACGCGCAGATCGCCGTACAAACGCTGGAGGACCGGCGAGCACCGCTCGGCTGACCATCAATCAACAATCTTCGTGGTTTAATTCGCCCTCCGCGATCTGATTATGAAATCTGCAATTCCCGCAGTCCCAATTGTCAATCGTCAGTTGCTTCATTCCGCGCTCAGCGCGGCTTCAGTTGGTGCCAGGCACAAGGCGCTGTGAAGTGAGGTTGAGCCCGGGCTTCCTCAGCATGAAGACCGTCCGCCCGCTGACTTTACCATCGAACCTTAAGGCGCCGCCTTGCATGGCCAACCTGATCCCATCCCCTTGCTGGTTTGGGGGAACCTTCCCCAGTGCGCAGTTGACCTGCAAGATGGCATCTTTCGGTCTGCCAGAATCCGGCAGCAGACGGATGCGCATCAAGGCCAGACCGCCAGCCGGCATTGGGCCAGCTAGCATTCCTAATCCCAAGGGGGAGAACCGGGATGCTTTTAATTTCTGGGCTTTCAGCATCAGAGCACCTGGCGCAAGCCCATACGACTGGAAGCTGAGCAGTTCAGTGACTTTCCAGACCCCGCTGGCCACCACCTCTCCAGTGGAGCTCTTATGAGTGAAGGCACCGGCTGCCGTGATCGACTTGTTAGCCAGGGTGAATGTTCCGGCGCCGTTCAGCTCGATGGTTTCCCCACTGGCTGCTCGGGCCACCGCCGGGCAGGTAGTCGAGTCGTTCGGTTCACAGAGGAATCCTGAAGCAACCAGGAAGTTGTAACTAGCGGAGCCACTGTCGGATGAGACAGTGCTAGAGCGTATATCTGTTACCAGGATGGCTATGACAGCAGTGATGATAAAGGTCAAAACCAGTCTATGGCTAAGCATGAGCTTTCCTCCTTCTCTGCAGGGTAGATGAAGAAACTTCCGCTCTAGAACCGGCAGATCAACTCATTGCAGAGGCACCGAGATGAAGCACATGAAAGTGTGATCCCTGCCAGGTAATGCCCAATAGGCGTCTCTGCAATGAGCTCTTCTGTCGTTCTTGGGCAGCCCTCTTGCTTCCGCATCATCTATGTGTCGTCCGCAGGAAGCCATGGGCCTTGCCGTCGGCACTGTCATACAGTCCCACGATGGCGCCCCCGGGAGTGTTCCAGAAGTTAAGGGTGTTGACGGCCCCGGGGAAGTCGATCGAAGTGAAACCGCCCTTGCTCAGCAGAAAGCCGTGCAGGGTCCCGCCCGTGTCCGCATAGTACCCTACAATCTCCCCTTTAGGGTTGATCCCACTGGCTTGAGTGTAGGTAGCGCCGGGGAAATCAATTGTGGTGAAACCGCCGTTGCTCAGCAGAAAGCCATGCCCCACGTCATTCGCATCAAAGTACAACCCTACAATCTCCCCTTTAGGGTTGATCCTGTCGGCCTCGGTGTAGGTAGCGCCGGGGAAATCAATCGTGGTGAAACTGCCCTGGCGCAGCAGATAGCCATGCCCAACGTCATTGGCATCAAAGTACAGCCCTACGATCTCGCCAGCAGAGTTGTTTCCGAAGGCAGTGGTGGAGGTAGCACCTTGAAAGTCAATCGCGGTGAAGCTGCCGTTGCTCAGCAGAAAGCCATGCTTCACGCCATTGGCATCATCGTACTCTCCTACGATCTGCCCGGCAGGGTTGATCCCCTCAGCTGCGGCAAAGGTAGCGCCGGCGGGGTCAATCGTGGTGAAGCTGCCGTTGTTCAACAGAAAGCCATGCCCCACGTCATTGGTATCAAAGTACAGCCCTACGACCTGCCCGGCAGGGTTGATCTTCCCGGCAGGGTTGATCGCGAAGGCGACGGTGAAGGTAGCGCCTGGGAAATCAATCGTTGTGAAGCTTGGCTCATTCGGGGCTGCTGGGCTAAACCCCAGCAGCAGTTGAAACGCGACCACGGAAAGGATTCCGAGTCGCCACATCTTTTTTAGGGTTGTATTCATATTTTCCTCCATTTTTGGTTGGGGAATTAGGTTTTCAATGCTTTGGAGCGCCAGCGCCGACCTCAGCGCCATCGGCAAGGGTAAAGGGACTCCAGCCTGAAGCTGCTCGATGCTGGATTTGCAGATCGCTGGCTTCGGTGCTGGAGCTGTTTCGTCATCGACCCTATCTGCTTTTTCTTGAGGCGAGGAGCAGGGATTGTGGCCTTGGGATTTTCGGCGCGTAACGACGCCACAGAGGCGACGCCACCTGAACCGAAAGCCACTGCCGGTTTTCCTCTCTTCATCACATCCTCCCGGGCGCAAGGAGGTGGAATCGCCCGACGTGCCCGTTCAGAGTTTCCCGTCTTGCGATTGGCGTTCAACAAAACCGAATGACTACGGAGCGTGGGGAGCAGAATGAGGCGGTCGGACGGGTGGAAAAAACGCACGCCCCCGCGCGGGGTCACCGAGCCGTACCTTCTGTATTTCATGACACACCTCCAACGTTGTGTTAATGGTCGTTGACACACTTGCTTGCGCCGAACCGGGAGCGCCAGTGCAGCGAAGAAAGTCACACGACAATTAGCGCTCTAGCCCGGTCCTAACCGCCATGCCGCGATTGCGCAGGTGCAACAACGGAGTAAAATCAGCATGGCAGGAGCCTGCAGCTCCCCTATTCGACCGCACACTACCGGCAACCGCGCACCATGTCCTAAAGGCAAGCTAGTGTTTGTCTAAATCGTTTCTAAACGGCCATGGAGCAACGAGTACAAACCGTCTATCAGTTCGGTCCGTTCCGCCTGGAGACTTCCGAATATCGCCTACTGCGTGACGGCGAAGCTGTTTCGCTGCCGCATAAGGCCTTTGAGGTCCTGCTCGCGCTCGTCGAAAGCCGAGGTCGAGTGGTGCTGAAAGAAGATCTGCTCAAGCGCGTTTGGCCGGAAACCTTCGTCGAAGAGGCCAATTTGGCGGTCGCCGTATCGCAATTGCGCAAGGTGCTGGGTGACGTTCAGACCGGCGATCACCACTACATTGAGACGGTGCGGAGCATCGGCTACCGGTTTCTGGCACTGGTGCGCGTAATCGAATCGCCAGAAATTAACGCACAGACTGCACCGATTCCGGACATCTCTGTCGCGGTCTCGCCGGAGAACCTCTCTCCGAAAGCAGGAGCAGGAATGCGGCTGTGGCGCGCACCTCTAATTTCCGGAATTGTCGTCGCCACTCTCGCGCTGCTCTTTGGCTTCAATGTGGGTAGCTGGCGTGACCGGCTGCTCAGTCGTGGTCGCGCACCACACATTGAATCCATCGCCGTGCTGCCGCTCGAAAATCTTTCGCGCGACCCATCAGAGGAGTACTTTGCCGACGGCATGACGGAGGCACTGATTACAGACCTTGGCAAGATTGGGGCGTTGCGGGTGATCTCGCGGACTTCAGTCCTGAGCTACAAAGGCACCCATAAGCCGGTGCCGGAGATCGGGCGGGAATTGCATGTGGACGCCATCGTGGAAGGTTCGGTCCAGCGCTTCGGTGACCGTGTGCGCATCACCGCCAACCTGCTTCACGCGAGGACTGATCGGCATCTCTGGGCGGAAAGCTACGAGCGCGATATGCGCGACATGCTGGCGCTACAAAACGACGTCGCACGGGCGATCGCACAGGAGATTCGAGTCAAGCTGACGCCAGAGCAAAAGGCACGCTTGGCCAGCGCCCGGCCCACCAATCCCGAATCTTATCAGCTCTACTTGAAGGGTCGCAGCCACTTGGAAACGTGGACAGACTCTGGGATAGGGGTCGCAATCGACTATTTCGAGCGGGCAATCCAAAAAGACCCTTCCTCTGCTCTAGCTTACGCGGGGCTGGCTGAAGCCGCCGTCCGCGGGGGTAAGGGAGTTGCAATAGCCAGGGAAGGGGCGCTACATGCTCTCCAGACAGACGATGAGCTTTCCGAGGCCCACGCGATGATGGGCCTCGTCCGGTTTCGCTACGATTGGGACTGGGAGGGCGCCGAGAGTGAGTTTAGGCGCGCCGTCGAGTTGAACCCAAACTCGACGGTCGCGCACCATTATCACGCGCACAATCTGCTCGTGATGGGTCGGACGGAAGAAGCTTTGGTGGAGGACAAACGTTGGATCGAGCTTGATCCTTTCTCCCCGGCGCCATACGAGCATCTCGGTTGGGATTACGTAGGCCTGCGACGCTACGACGAAGCTATACAGGCGCTGCGTAAGGCGCTTCAGCTCGACCCCAATTTTCACGAGGCGATCTACTCGTTGGGCTTGGCCTATGTGCAAAAGGGGATGCTTGGGGAGGCCATCACACAGTTAAGGCGAGCGATCGATTTATCTGGACGTGACCCGAGGGACTTGGCAGGCATGGGACACGCATATGCCTTGTCCGGTCGGCGTGACGAGGCGTGGAAGATTCTCAAGGAGGTAAAGGAGTCGTCAAGTCGAAGGGATGTTCTCTGGGTAGCAGAAGTTTATGCAGCCCTCGACGACAAGGACCAGGCATTCGAATGGTTGGAAAAGGCGTATCGACACCGCGATTTTACGTTCGAGTTCCTCAAGTATGAACCCTATTGGGAGAACCTTCGCTCCGACCCGCGGTTTAGAGATCTACTGCACCGGATCGGACTGCCGCCGTAAAGAATGCACAACGCAGAACGATAGACTTGCACAGGTGTGAAATCACAGGTGTGAAATTTCGCACCAGGTTGCTAAGTCACTGTGAGCGACCCGACACATAGGTAACAGATCGTACCGGACACATAGGTTACACTTTCTCCCTTTTTAGGGGAGGGAGTGGATGCCGTGGAAGGAGTGTTCGGTCATGGATGAAAGACTTAAGTTCGTGGCTCGCCGGCTAGCCGGCGAGCCAATGGCGGATCTGTGCCGGGAGTTCGGGATTTCGCGCAAGACCGGCTATAAGATCTTCGATCGCTACCAGCAATGCGGAGTACAAGGACTCACCGATCGCAGCCGGCGTCCTTATCGCTACGCCCACCAACTTCCTTTTCAGGTGGAGAACTACATCCTGAACGTGAAGCACGAGCACCCCAGCTGGGGAGCTCGCAAGATTCGTGAGCGCCTCGTCCGTCGTTTCTCGGATATCAAGCTTCCGGCCAAAAGCACCATTCATGCCGTGCTCGATCGCCATGGCCTAGTCGAACGGCGCGGCCGAATGCGGTCGCGCGCCCAAGGCACCCCGCTTTCCTTAGGCCAGCGTCCTAATGAGCTCTGGTGCACTGACTACAAGGGCGAGTTCCTGCTCGGCAACCGCGAGTATTGTTATCCCCTCACCGTCACCGATCATGCCAGCCGCTATCTGCTGTGCTGCGAAGCTCTGTCGTCCACCTGCGAAGACTACGCTTTCACCGTGTTTGAGCGGCGGTTTCAGGAGCGTGGCCTGCCGGCCAACATCCGCAGCGACAACGGCGTGCCCTTCGCTTCCGCACATGCGCTCTTCAACCTGAGCAAGCTCGCGGTCTGGTGGTTGCGCCTGGGCATTGGCATCGAACGCATCCAGCCTGGTCATCCCCAGCAGAATGGCCGTCACGAGCGTATGCATCTCACCTTGAAGAAAGAAGCCACCAAGCCGCCCGCCGCCAACTGCCTGCAGCAGCAGGCCCGCTTCGATGACTTCATCGAAGTTTTTAATGGCGAGCGTCCACATGAAGCGCTGGACATGAAGTGTCCGGCCGAGGTCTATCAGCCCTCGACTCGCCCCTACCAGGGATTGCCCGACATCGACTATCCCTTCCACGACAAGGTCATCGTGGTCACCCACTGCGGTCGCATCTGCCTGGGCAACAAGAAAATCAACTTCTCGACCGTCTTTGCCGGCCAGGCAGTCGGCATCAAGGAGGTGCACGACGACATCTGGCTGGTTAGCTTTATGGATTATGATCTGGGATACTTCGATCTCGAGACGCGCATGTTGGAACCTTTGGAAAATCCCTTCGGCCCAAAAGTGTTACCTATGTAGCCGGTACATTCTGTAACCCATGTGTCCGGGCTGGACCTTTGAAATGTGGTGGCCAGGGACGGAGTTGAACCGCCGACGCCAGCCTTTTCAGAGTCGCTAGAAAAAGTGTTTACAAGTACTTAGAGGTGCCTCCCGGCTCTCCAAGTCATTGGAAACCACCGTAGGCAAGGCCAACTGCCGGTAATATTGCCAATTTTTTTGTCGGCCTTACAACCACGATTTCAAACGCCTAAAATGGCGACATGGGAGTTTGATTCATGGCTGATCAGAATGGATGGATTCGAAAGCGACATCGGAAATCAGGCGACATTTGGGTGTACTGCCACCGCCGGAGGCGCTGGGATGGGAAGTGGGTCGAGGCTACAGAAAGAC